>Ga0180007_10000646_pt1 | contig 55316 bp, 52 predicted proteins | sample MM_PC_MetaG_FD_121122 | JGI IMG/M metagenome (GOLD analysis project Ga0180007, IMG submission 121122) | Groundwater microbial communities from the Aspo Hard Rock Laboratory (HRL) deep subsurface site, Sweden - MM_PC_MetaG | ecosystem: Environmental > Aquatic > Deep subsurface > Groundwater...
AAATATCTTCAATCGTGGGAATATCTGTGGAATGCGGCCTACTATTTTTTCTCTGCCAAACAACTTCTTGAATGGTTTAAAGAGTTTGTACCCACAACTTATGAGATAATTATGGAAATTGACGAGCTTCAAAAGCTTGGCAAGGGTAATGAGAAAAAAATCAAAGCGTTGTTTGAGAAGATCGAAGATGAGCAGTTTGAATTTGCCGTAATTGAAAAACTTGATCCGAAAAAAGTTTTGGTAATTCCGGCGGATCTTGGCTGGTCTGATATCGGCAACTGGGGAACGCTCTACGATGTTTTGAGCGAGAAGTACGGGCAAAGCGTCGTCTCGCGCGGCAATCACGTTGATGTTGATAGCGAAAACTGCCTAGTTTACGGCAACAAAAAAATGATCGCTACAATCGGTCTTAAAGACATTGTAATTGTAGATATGCAAGACACTATTTTAATTGCTGATAAAAACAAAGCTCAAGACGTTAAAAAAATATTAGAAAAACTTAAAGACGACGAAAAAAATCTGTTTCTGTGATCTTCGATTAAAATTATAATGACTCAATTATCAAATTCACAAAACAATCTAATCTCGATAGTTAAAAAACTTGGCCGAAGGAGCGAAGATATAATTCCGGTCGGGCCGCAGCTTGAAGATGTCTTTGGTAGAAAATTAAAACTTGCCGGTCAAGCTTTTTCAGAAGATAGAGAATCTTTAAATAAAGAAGCTCTTAATTTGCTCAAAGAGCTACAAAAAAAAGATGAACTTGAAAGAGTTCTGCGCGGGCAGGTGATGTGGTATGACATCAGATCTTCTGTCTGGAAAGAGAACCCGATGTTATCGGCCTTGATCGCTCTTGCTTATGCCAAGGAATTGATCGAAAAAACCGGCCAAAAGACTGGTCACACCGTTAATATTGCCGTCGATTGCTACAGAAAACATTACGAATCAATGTCTGTTTTTGCCGACACAATCATCAGAACAGGAATCGTCGAAGATGGCGGCGGTATAATTTACTGGGGTGTTCAAAATGGCGGATCAATCCGAAACGTGGCCCAAGCGGAAAAAGCTTTAATGGAAAAAAATGGCAACTGGGTTTTTGGCACAATGAGCCACAGGGCCGAGGATTATGTTGGAGCCAAATTTGGAATGTCGGGGAAGGTTTTCTGTGGGCCTGATTTAATGGAAAATTTATATGGCCGCCTTATCGAAGGTGATTTTCCGGAAATTGTTGAAGTTAAAAATCCAGAAGATTATATGATCACGGTTGGCGACTTAACTCAAAATAATATTGACATTGTTGAGGATTTGATCCGCGCTCGCACTGGTACCAAAATTTCAAAGGGAGAAATTCTGTCGGGTCTTAAAGTGAGGATGAACATGTGCGGATCCCCCGTTGGAAAAAACTTGCTTGAGATGCTTAAAATTTTTGGTGCCGATGTCGAGGCGAAAAATAGCGAATTAAACGAAAATTTTTCAACCGATAATATTGTCGATCCAAATGAGCATGAGTCAGATCCGATGGAAGAGATGAAGAAAAAAGCCGAGGAAGACGAAAAAGTTTATCTCGCACTTGATCCTGACGGGGATCGCGGAAGTATTATTGCTTTAAACTCCAAGGGCAAGGCTGAATCTCTAACAGGAACAGAATTGCTTCTTCTGGCAACTGAAAATTTAGCGATTTATAATCCTGATAAAAAAAATATTGAAATAATTTATGATATGCGTACCGGAATTTCGATTGGAATGCTCGCGGAAGCTCTTAATAAAAAAGGCCATCCGGTTAAGCTGATTGCTTCTGAGCCCGGCTATCCATTTTTTATGGAGTTGATGGGTAAAAATAAAAAAGCAGTAATTGCAGTTGAGAATACTAATCACCCGTTTTTAACACCGATGACCAATCCGGTCTGGGGCGCACCGAAATATTATGAAGGCGTTCAGGGCGGAGACGATGCGGCTCTGTTTTTAGTTTATCTCCTAGCTCTTTCAAACATTTGTTGGGATGGGCGAAATGCAGTAGAACAACTTGAAAACTTACGTAAAGTTTATGGTATGCCAAAAACTCTTATTCGTGAGTTCAAACCGACTGTTGATAAAAAGGACGCCGCGCGCAAGTACGATTTAGCTAAAACAATGTGTGAAATTGCCGAGGGTGAGCTTAAACCTAAGGGCAAGTACGAAATTGATACGATGAATAGCGGCGTCAGAATTACCGATCACGAGCGTCAGGCGATGGTTTTGATTCGCTACTCCAACACCGGCCCGTCTTTTACTGCCTCGGGCGAGGCAGTGACAAAGGAGGATAGTGATTTTATGTTCTCCTTGGGTGGTGCAGTTATGAATAAAGCAGTAAATCTTGTTAAAGAAGAGAAGGGTGATTTTGTGTTTGATTTTGCAAACTACAGTGAGTTTGCAAATCTAACTTTGCATGAGGCTCAAGAAATTATTGATAAAGCTTAAATGGATCAGTTTATTCTAATTGCCGAGCGCAAAACTCAAAACGAACTGCTTACTTTGGTAGCTCGGCAAATAAAAGATGTAAATGTTCAAACAGCTAAGGTAATAGTTTTAGTAGGTGGAGCGGCATCGGGTAAGTCGATGATTGCCTCAAAGCTAAAAAATCTTCTTGATGGGGCGGTAGTTTTATCTACGGATGATTACTTAATTAGTGATCGAAAGTATCGTCACGAACATTTAGATAACGGTGATCCATTAAAGAAATATAATGCTGTTCTTTTGAATGAGCATATTGATAAGACTAAGAATTTGAAGTCAGGCAAGAGTCTGAAAGTGCCAGAGCGGGATGAACATACAGGAATTGCTCTTGATATTGGAGAAAAAAATTTCCCCAAAAACATTACTGGCCCGATAGAATATCTAATAATTGAAGGAGATTTTCAGCTGGTTAAAAATCCCGATTACGTTATTTATCTTGACGTCCCCGATGAAGTTAGAAAAGTAAATCGAATAGAGCGGGATTTCAAGAAAAGAAATATGGAATCCAGGGAAGAAGTTGAAGAAAACTTTGAGCTTCGCCAAAAAAACCAGCATGTCCCCTACACCGAGCCGGTTAAAAAAATTGCTGATATGGTTATTGAAGCAAAAACTGAAAAACAGCCACAGGGTGGTTTCAGCTACCTATATAATATATATTTGAAAAAACATGGCTAAAATCAAAGTTTTTGTTGATTTAGACGATACGCTGATCGATACCTCTAAATTAAAAGAGGGGCTTTTTAGAATAATAAGAGATATGGGCGTGCCAGAGGAAGATATCGAACCAGCTTACGAAAGCTCAAAAAACAAACACGGAATCCCGATTTTGGATAAATGGGTTAGGAGTTATCCTGGAGTTAATCCTGAGAAGCTGAGGAAACAAATAGAGGCAAAGTATTTAAGGGCTGGCACAGAAAATCTTAACCGTCAAAGATTGGAACATCTCAAAAAGAAATACCCGCCCGAGAAATATGAACTTATTTTGATGACTAAAGGCGAGCCAGAAGTGCAGGAGTGGAAGATGGAAGAAATCCGAACACTTAATGTTTTTTCTGATTATCTGGTGATTGATACTGGCAAGACCGAGTTTTTAAGGCAGAGCGAAACGGTTAAGCATGGAGACTTCTTTATCTTGATAGACAATAGTCAAGAAGAACGAGAGGCGATGGCGGGAGTTTTCCCTCAAGCTGAATTGATTGATTCTTTGACTATAGACGAAGAAACAAAAAGAGAACAAGAACCTTCTGAAACACGCGAGGGATAAAAAAGAAAGGAATAGTATGAGTAAAATTCTAGTAACCGGAGGTGCTGGTTTCATTGGATCGAACTTTTGTAACATGATGGCCGAGAAAGGTCATGATGTGGTGGCCCTTGATGATTTGTCGCTGGGCGTGACTTCAAATTTATCGGATAAGGTTCAATTTGTCGAGGGCGACGTCAACAAACAGGAAGATTTGGAAAAAGCTCTTCGACCATTCGACAAGCTCATGGCAGGCAGAACTCAGGGTAAACGGGGACAGGGTTTTGATTATATCGTCCACCTAGCCGCTTCCTCTTCAGCGCCGATGTTTGTAAAAGATATGTACTGGGCATACCAAAACAATGTTGCCGGGCACATCAGGGTGATGCAGTTTGCCAAAGAGATCGGGGCCAAAAAGTTTCTTTTTGCCTCGACTTCCTCTATATACGGCAATAATCCAACTCCCCTTACCGAAGATCAAGAAGTTGTTCCGTTAAATCACTATTCAGTCACCAAATTTGCCCAAGAAAATGCATCAAGAGTTTTCTCTCAAGCTGAAGGCCTTGAAATTATCGCCTTTCGCTTCATGTCGGTTTATGGTCTTCACGAAGAGCATAAAACCACTTTCGCTAATCTCGTTTCGCAATTCGTTTGGATGATGAACAAGGGCGATCAGCCGACCCTATATGGTGATGGAACGCAAGAGCGTGATTTTACCAATGTTAAGGATGTTTGCCAAGGTATAGAGCTTGGGATCAAAACTGATAAAAAATACGGATTCAATGTCTTCAATATTGGAACCAACAAGTGCATTAACTTGATTGATTTGGTTGCTCTTATGAATAAAGTAATGGGAACTAAAATCGAGCCGAAATATGTACCTAATCCGATCAAAGAAGGTTATGTTAAAAACCAATTAGCGGACATTAAAAAGATTTCAAAAGAATTTGGCTATAAGCCGACTGTCGGACTCGAAAATGGAATAAGAGAAATTGTTGAGAATCTTGTCAAGCAAGATTCGAAACCCTGAGCATGGTCTGCAGTGAGCTTGCCGAACTGTCGAATGGGTCGAGAATCTCAAGGAGTAGAACTAATAATTATGAGGAAGAGTTGGAAGGATTGTTTTTCTCTTCTTATTGATTTAATATTAGATTAGGCAGGAGGGAATTGAAACTAAATAAAAAGTTTGTTTTTTTTGCGGTACTGGTTATTTTGGCGTTAGCCATTGTGTTTGTTTTCTTTTTGAGGAGAAATATCTCTGCTAGTACCAGTTCTGTTACTCAGACTCCGGTTGTGATGGGAGCGACCGGAACCGAAGAGGTGACTTTTCACAAGGGATTCAATGCCTATGGCAAAGGATTGATTCACGCTTCGGACTATCTGACTCAATATAATTTGAGGGTTTATGAGTTTAAGGGCCAGCAAAACCAGTGGAATATTTTTCCTGGCGGAGATGACTTTCTAATAACAGCATTCCGCGGTTATTATGTTTATAATCCAGACGCCGAGAAAACGGTTATCTTGCCTTCCGGTCCTGGGACGACAACTGCATTCGCGATAGATAAAGGATGGAATTTATTGTGGACCGCAAATGCCAAAAATTTAAACTCGACAAAACTGGAGGATTCCTTGCAGTTTATGCATAACAGCCAGCAGGTTTTGGCAAAAGATTTACTTAACAATAAGACAATTTATAAAAATATTTTCGTAATCGATAACGATCAGTCAGCCGATTCTTGTACTTACTTTAAAATTTTGGGGCAAGAAGATGTTGCCGCTAATTGTACCGGCGGTAATCAAACCATCGGCGTTTCTTCACAGATACCAGCTGGCAAGGCGTTTTGGGTTTATGTTTATTAAATTATGAAGAACAAGCGAAAAATTATTATTCCGGTAATTGTCATCATAATTCTTTTGGTTATTGGCGGGTACTTTCTATATAAAAGGGTAGCTTCGGCTGATACTGCCGTGGCGTATCCGTCGTGGATGGATTCTCGAATTGTACAGCTTGCCCAAACCAAGTGGAATGAAAACCAAAAAAATTGGCTAAATTATTGCTCTAGTGCTGTGGAGGGCTCAACAACTTATACTCCGGCTACCCAGCAGGAAAAAGATTTAGTTGGTCAAAATGCCAAATCTTTTACTTTGTGGACAGGCCAAACAGACAACAACGGATATACTAATTTCGCCGATACTGACTTTTATGTTGATCGATTTAAGGTTGTGATTGCACCCATAAAATTTGAGCGTGATTCATCAGGGATGAATTATAAAGCGAAATTTAAATATGCGATCGGAAATCCTATCAGCGAGCCGATTTATCTAAAAACTACCAATCTTAGGTTTAATTTCTGGGGAATTCCCTTGGGTCAACCTACGGGTTTTATGCAACCGGGGGCCAATGATGTCAATTATGCTATAAGCGCTGAAGTTAAACTTAACCCAGGACAATATGTCACAATGGAAACGGCCGAATTTACAGTCGGTAATAGCGTTACTTATTCAACCCTTTCTTTGGCGACCGGAATATATGATCGCAATCCTGACGGTAGTGTTAAATGGGGTGGATCTGGCGCCAGTCCCGTCGGTTGCATTACCGATCCGTTTAGCATTTATGATCTGGGAGGCGAGATTCTAGAGCAACCCGAGTTTCCGAGTTGGCTTGATGCTACGACTGTAAACGATTACCAGTCAGTTTGGACTGCTGGTCAGAAGAAACCGCTTTCTGATGTAGTTTATCAATTTGTAAAACAAGTTACTCCGAATACTTCCGAACAACAGCAATTTGGTTCAAGTGCTGTGTTTTTTGACGGGGGAAATATTTACAGCAAAATCTCAACTATGCCGGCTTGGTATAAAAGGAATTACCGTTTAGCTATCGCGCCTCTTTCGGTAGAAAAACAAGCTGATGGATCTTATTGGGTTAGGCTTAGGGTAGGGCTCGGTAATCCTTCGAGTCAGTCGATACAGATCAAGGATTCTTTTTTAACAATTGCTTTTTATAAAATCAATGGAGATTCTACCGCTTATTCCGGTTATGCGTCTTTAAAGTTTGATGATGGAAATCCCACGACACTTAGTCCCGGACAATATATTACTAAGGATACAAACATTTTCGTTGTCCGCGATCCAATTTATTATATCTTAAACTATGGCGATACGATGCTTCGCGATGATGGATCGTGGGACAGCGGAGCAAGCGGAATCTTTGCTCTACCTAATCCAATTTCTTTACCAAATCTCTTGGGGACTGCACCGGTGAATCCGAGCGTTACTCCTACCATAACCTCTACTACGACTATAACGCCAACTGCCACTATAACCGCAGCTCCGCCTACGCAGACCCCCACTTCAACTGCAACTCCTCAGGTCAGCACTTACTCCTTCCCCAAAGGATTCAGCGTTTATGGTAACACCAAAACGATGAGTAAAGAAACCTTTTCGACAGCCGGACTTTATCTTTATAAATTTGATGGCGAGAATAATAAATGGCTTCTTCATCCAGGACCCGATTCTTTCGACGCTACCGCCTTTTACGGCTACTATGTCTATAACAAACAAGATGCCAAATCTCTCTCTATTCCATATGACCTCACGGTTGTCAATCTCTACAAAGTAACTTCTGGCTGGAATATGCTTTGGTCAGTCAATGATAAACCTAAAAATCAGCTCCAGCTTGAAATAAACGGCCAGGCCAAGACTGCTGAACAGTGGATGTCTGAAGGCAAACTTCACAATCGAATTTTCATTATTGAAAACGATAAGACGACCGATCCATGTGTATATTTTAAGCTTCTCTCTGATAGTAGCTCTTCCGCCAATTGCCAAAACGGTGCGCAGAATCTTGGCTCGCTCTCGAAAATCCCCGCAGGCAGAGCTTTTTGGGTCTATGTTAATAAATAACCACTAGAGTTGATTAATAAGCTAATTAGTATATTATTTTTTCGTGATTAAAAGAGATAACAAAAAAATCAATAGTTCCCAAAACAAAAAACTAGATTTTTTGTTTTATTTTATTTCAACCATTATTTTTCTGGCTATGGTCATTGCTTTTACTTGGCCGCTTTTTCCAAATATAACTCATTCAATAATCGGGCAGTACAATTTTACCGACGGGCCATTTTTTATTTGGAATCTTTGGTGGGTAAAAAAAACGATTTTATCGCTTTCAAGTCCCTTTTATAGCAGCTATGTTTATTTTCCCTACAGAGCCAATCTTGCTCTTCATACTCTAACTTTCACTTCGGGCCTCATTTACCTGCCTTTGAGCGTTTTTTTCCGGCCCCTCACTTCTCTTAATATAATTCAGATTTTGTCTTTTCTAGCAAGTGGCGTGGGGATGATGGTTTTGGTCAATTACTTAACCAAGCCGGTGACATATCTTCAGAAATCAGCTTCTTTTATATCAGGCATTATCTTTGCTTTCTCACCGTACATGTTTTCGCATTTGATGGCGGGGCATTACAACCTTACAATGCTTTGGCCGTTTCCTTTTATTGTTTATTTTCTCTTTAGAATAGTTGAAGAAAAGCGAATATTCCACGCAATTATTTTAGGAATTCTATTTGCTGCCCTTGGATATCTGGATCTGCAGCTTGCTTTCTTTGCGGGGATGATCTGTATCCCGGTTGTCGCGGGATTATTTATTGCTGGAAAGAAAAAATTTTTTATAAGAAAACTATTTCTTTTGTTGCTCGCTGCGGCAGTTTTTTTGCTGCTTTTTCTCTTGCCCTACGTGATTTTAATGAGGGAATTTTGGGGCCATAAAGAACTTCTGGGGACTTATAATAACGGCGATATCTCGGTTATTTTCGGTCCCAATCCCCTTAACTCGATTTTCAAAAATTATAATCTTCCGATGGTAATTGACATGATCGGTTCATACAGGGAAAACACCATCTCGCTTGGTTTTACGGGATTGTTACTCACTCTCATATTTTTTGTTCTTTTTCCAAAACAAATCATTAAGGAAAAAATTATATTTATCATCGTGCTTTTCTTGGGAATTGTTTTAGCAATGGGTCCCTATTTACAAATAAGCTCGAAAGTTTTTTATAATGTTAAACTGCCGTTTTATTACCTTCAAAATCTCCCTCTTTTTAATCTCGGCTTAGTGCCGCCAAGGTTTATCGTGATTGCTTATTTTGCTCTGGCAACATTGGCGGGGATGTCGCTTTTTTGCCTCGTAAAATTTTTAGAAAACAAGCGAAAGGCGTATTTGGCGGTAATGCTTCTTATCTTGTTTATTGGCTTGGCTACAGTAGAATTTTATTCGGGTCGGATGTTGACTCAAAATCTTGAGGATTATCCAATTTTACAAGAAATCGCCAAAGAAGAAGGAGATTTTACTATCTTACCCTACGGCAGCGCCCAGCGAGACGGTTATATGCAAACCCAACACAACAAGAAAGTTGTTACCGGATTTTTGGGCCGGAGAATTCATGATTATTATATGTCCAAATATTGGTATGTTTATCCGATTCACCAGATAGCGGCAAATTATGCAAATGAGTTGAATCCAAACGACGATAAGGCAAAAGTTAGGAAAACTTTTGACGAATACAAAATAAAATACATTATTGCTGATAAAGTTCTGAACAACTCCGATGAACTTGAAAGATTGGATACGTACCTTAAGAAGATCGGGTTAAAAGTTAGATTCGACTCGAAGACCTTGACTATTTATGCCATGTATTAAGTGATGTTGAATTTTTTAGCTTGAAAAACAAGTTCTACCCTACTATATTTAACAAATGGCAGACAAGTTATTAATCGGAGCTAGTTTGGGTATATCTGGCATTGAAGCAATTATTTGTGATCGCAATTTTAATATTCTAGAAAAAAAGTCAGCTCCGTTTCCGGGCGAGATTGGCAAAGACTCTCTAATATCCAAGCTTTCCAAGACAATCACTTCTTTGTCGGAATTTCATAATGCCTTTGCAGTGGGCGTAAGTGTCCCAGCGACATTTTCACCTGATCAAAATAAAATTATAAAATCGACGATCAAAGACTTGGACGGAGTTGATATTTACAGGCTCATTTCAAAAAAAATAGATAGGCCAACCTTCTTTTTCCGAAGAAGTTTGGCAATAATGCTGGCCGAACAAGCTTTCGGTGCGGCCAAAGATTTTAAAGATGCAATGCTTGTTGAAATTGGCCGCGATATCAGCTGTTCTCTTTTAATCGGCGGTAAAATTTACAAAGGTGCAACCAATTCGGCTGGTTTGATTGGAGACACTATCGTGGATATTACGAGGGAAAAACGAAATGATTCCGGCAGTTTTGCTTCGCTCATTTCGGGTGAAGGGGTAGCGGCCTTAACCGGAAAATCTGTTTATGAAATGCTTAGTTCGTCAGATGGGGCAAGTCTTGTTTCAAAGCAAATTCTCAGGGATCTTAAAGAAAGTCTGCTTACCGGTTTTATAAATGCAAAATTAATTTTTGATCCAGAAGCATTTATTGTTTGCGGAGATATTTTGGAAAATTATAAATTATTCGAGGCCTCTTTTAAAAATTTAGACGTTATAATTAAAAAGGGAGAAATTGGTTCATCTGCCTCGGCACTCGGCGGAGCGATTGCACTTTATAATAAAACCAACTTAAAAAACAAAGGCTAAAATGATCGGATACCTAAAGGGAAATATTATTGCAAAGTCGAAATCATTTGTAATCGTGGAAGTAAATTCGGTCGGTTATAAAGTTAATACTGGAAATTTTTCCAAAGCTGAAATTGGCGAAAAAGCGGCATATTTTTGTTACCACTACACCAGAGAAGACATAAACGAACTTTTTGGTTTTTCGGATTTCGCCGATTTGCAGTTTTTTGAATTTTTACTCAGCGTCTCGGGAGTTGGCCCAAAAGTGGCTCAAACGATTATGATTAATTTAGGACGGGATAAAGTTGCTCAGGCGATAAGTTTAAGCGATGTTAATTTATTTAAAAGTATTCCGGGAATTGGTACAAAAGTGGCTTCTAAAATTATTGTGGAGTTAAAAAGTAAAATCTCCAAAGGTGAAGTTGATATGGCGGATCTTGAAGACGATGAAACAGTCGATGCGCTTTTGGCTCTCGGGCTTAAAAAAGCCGAGATCCTGCCAGCGCTCAAAAAAATACCGGTTGATTTGAAGGACATTCAGTCCAGGGTAAAATTTGTACTCAAGCATGTTTCTAAATGAAAAAATTACTCTCGATAAGGTTGCCGGTGTAGGTCCAAGCACAAGGGCTTCTTTTAAAAAACTTGGAGTTGAAACACTTAAAGATCTGATATATTTTCTGCCTAAAAAAGTTGTCGATTTATCTCGCGTTGAAAAAATTGCCGCGGTAAAAGACAAGCTTGGACAAAGTGTCGTTTTGGCATGCCGAGTGAAGAGTGTTAATCTTATCCGCTCTAAAATAAAAAAGCTTTGGATTGTCGAAGCACTGCTTGAAGATGAAAGCGGTGCCATAGAGGCGATTTGGTTTAATCAGCCCTATCTCTATAAGTCCTTAAAAAAATCCCAAGAGCTGGTTTTTTACGGCGAGATTGGCCGCTCCCTCAATAAAATTTTTATCGGCAATCCAGAGATTTATCAAAGGGCGGGTCTTTATCCTATCTACCGGCAAAGAAAAAATCTTTCAAGCCGGCAAATAAGTAGAATTATAAAAAAAATTCTCAAGCCGTCGCTAACGCCTAAAGATCCTCTTCCTTTACAAATCATAAAAGAATATAAACTTCCCCGCTTACTCGATGCGGCGAAACGGATTCACGATCCGGTTTCACTATCCCAGTTTAAATCAGGCCGATATCGCTTTTTGTTTGAAGAACTTTTTATATTTGCTCTTACGAACTTGATTATCAAAAGAGAGTTTGAAGGAGAGGAGTCGGCGAAGATAGATCAGATTGATTTTAAAAAAATTGAAAAATTATTGCCTTATGATTTAACAATGGATCAGAAAAAAGTGATTGGGGAGATTTGGGAAGATTTCAAAAATCCCCATCCGATGAACAGAATGATTCAAGGTGATGTTGGGTCGGGAAAGACAATAGTGGCTTTCATCTCGGCACTTGCCGCAATAAAAGCCGGTTTTGAAGTTGCCTTTTTAGCACCGACGGAGATTCTGGCCAGCCAACACTATCAAACTTTTCGTGGTCTTAAAAAGTTGCTAAAAATCGAAAATGTTAATTTATCTTTGGTTACCTCAAAAAATAAAAAAAACTTAGATGGAGGAAATTTCTTCGTGGGAACCCACGCGCTTTTGAATTTAAATTATAATAACTTGGGACTTTTGATTGTTGATGAGCAGCAAAGATTCGGAGTCAAGCAAAGAAATATTCTAATGGAGAAGGGCAAGTTTATGCCGCATTACTTGTCGCTTTCGGCCACTCCGATCCCAAGATCTCTTTCGCATGTCATTTTTGCCAATTGCGATTTGAGTGTGATTCGCGAAAAACCAAAAGGGCGAAAAAGAATCTCAACTTTCATAATCCCGGAGGAAAAACGAAACGATACATATAAATTTATTGATGAGTTAATTAAGAAAAAGCAACAAATATTAGTGATCTGCTCTTTGATTTTTAAAGGGGACGAGTTCGACGAACGGGCATCGGTTAATTCCGAACTTGAGATTTTAAATGAAACAATACTTAAAAAACATAAGATTGCTCTCTTGCACGGCAAAATGTCATCTCGCGATAAAGAAAAGGCGGTTGATAATTTTCGTCAAAATAAAATCAATATCTTAGTTTCGACCAGTGTTGTAGAAGTTGGCATCGATATAAAAAATCTCACTGCGATTGTGATAGAAGATGCGCAAATGTTCGGTCTTGCCCAACTTCATCAATTCAGGGGAAGAGTCGGCAGGGGAAGTGAACAATCCTTTTGTTTTGTTTTTGCAAAACTGAATGACAACATTACCAAAGAGCGCTTAAAGGCATTTGTTCGCTCTGACGATGGTTTTGCTCTATCGCAGATTGACTTGCGTCTTCGCGGTCCCGGATCGTTTTTTGACAAGAACCAGTCCGGATTTTCCGGAATTAACCCCATTTGGTTTGAAGACAGCAAGCTTTTACACGATGCCGTCTCGGCGGCCAAAAAAATCAAAGAACTTTCCGACTACCCAGCACTCCGCGAGATTATCGAAAGAAATATCACGGTTAAACATTTAGATTAAAAAAAGGCAATCCTGCAAGGGTTCCTGCAAGGGCTTAACCCTTGCATTGAAAAACCCCTGTATTGAACCTGCAAGGGTTTAACCCTTGTATTGAATCCCTTGCATTAAATTCAGCCAACTTGAAATTTCCCACTATAAAATTCATAATATAAAATAATGAAGAAAGAAAAGAAGAAGGAAAATTTACTTGAGAAGTTTAAGTTTTATCTGCTGGGCGCCTTGGCGCTAGTGGTTTTGTCAGGCAGTTTTGTTTTGATTTGGCAGATCCAAAAACAATCTCCGAAAGAAGAAGTATCTAAAAATAGCGAATTAGAAAATCAAATAGCAGATCTAAATAAAAAAATAGATTCACTCAATACTTCGCTCGAGGAGGCGAAGAACGCTTCGCCGGTAATCGAGTCTGAGTCATATGTTTCCTCATCTTCTTCGGGACAAGTGGCCGGAGATGAGACTTCAAGCAGTTATGTTTCCGGAGCTGTTAATTTAAATTCAGCTTCTTCATCCCAACTTGATAGTTTGCCGGGAATTGGGCCGGCTTATGCGGGTAGGATCATCGAGTATCGCGAAGCAAATGGCGGATTTAAATCGATCGAAGAAATTCAAAATGTCAAAGGAATTGGACCGAAAACTTTTGAAAAATTAAGAGATCTAATAACGGTCTAATTTTGCCGAAGAAACTTGCCCAAAAGGGATAAAAAAAGTACTCTAAAAGCATGGCGGAAGTAAAAGTTTTGATTAAGGGTTGGACCAACGCAGATTCTTTGCAAAAAGGCGAAGAAGAAAATGATGCTTGCACAACGAGCCTGATTCGTAATGGCAAAATTATTGGTGTGGTTGACCCTGGAATTATGGATGATAAACAAACTCTCGTTGATGTACTCAAGCAAGAAGGGCTCAAACTTGAGGACATAACTCATGTCTTTATTACCCATTCGCATATTGATCACTTCCGCAATGTCGGCATGTTTCCAGCAAAAACCCCGGTTGTTGAATTCTGGGGAGTTTGGACTGGGAATAAAGTCAGCGACTGGGTAGATCAATTTTCTGAAAATATCAAAATAATCAAAACCCCGGGTCACAGTAACGATGGACTCGCTTTTCTTGTGGAAACCAAAAAAGGAAAAGTTGCAATTTGCGGCGATGTATTTTGGAAAGAAAATTATCCAGATCACGATCCTTATGCTGTTGATATGACCGAACTTAGAAAATCCCGAAAAAAAGTTTTGCAAATAGCCGATTACATAATCCCTGGGCATGGATATATTTTCAAAAATAATTAGGAGGATATTTTGGATAGTCAATCAGACGAGAGGAAAAGCAATCTGCTTGCAATAGGAATAAGTTTAATCGTTGCCAGTGAATTGCTTGCAATTATAAATTATTATTTATTTAAAAGCTCAGACGGTATCGGTCTATCGGTTTATTTAGGAATCTGTTCCAATATTGAGATGATGGGTTTGATCGGCGGTTATATAATTGCCTTTATTGGAGCATATAAGAAAAGTTTATTGGTCACCTCGTTTTTTTTGTTCGTCTACTCTATTTTTCTTATTGCTACAATGTTTATTGCTTCATCAAGTGACCTAGCATTTTTGCTGTGGGGATGGTTGGTAATTAACGTTTCACTATCGTTAATTTTTTTAATATTAGGATTAATAAAAAGATCTAGAGGTATTAAAGTTAGCTTAACTCAAGGCAGTACTCAAAATGATCGATCTCGATAGTGCGATTTTTTATAGCAGGGATATAAGAAAAATAATTGATTTTTATCAAAACAAGCTTGGGCTTAAATTGGAATATAATGAGAACGATTATTTCGTATCTTTTATTTTTTCCTCTGGCAAGAAGCTAGGAATTCGGAAAGAAAAAGGCGAGCGGGAGCGAGCCGGTCATCAGACAGTTTTTTTATCGGTTGATGATATCGAAAAAGAATTTAAAAAAATTAAAAATGAGGATTTTGAAATTTACCGCGAACTCAAAGAGCACTCTTGGGGCAAAGCTTTTGCTATTATGGATCCTGATAATAACAAGATAGAATTCGTCGAAAAATAGGCTTTTTATGAAACGAGAAAATAGTTCCATACTCTTTATTTTTTTATAGATTCAAGGTATAATTAACATCTGCGGAATAATCAAAAGGAAAAAATGTTTGAAATATTTAGAAATATGTGGCGCAGAAAATTTAGAACATTCTTAACAATTTTTGGAATAGTGATTGGAATTTTTGCTTTTACCGTAATGGGCTCGATGGCGTTGAAATTAAACAAAATGATCGATGGAGGTAAAAGATATATAACAGGGCAAATTACAATTATGCCAAAAGGCACTAGTTTTCAAACAGGTCAGATGGGAACAATGTTGCCAGTTGACACAATAAATAAGATCTCCGAGGTTGAGGGTGTCAAGGCAGTTGCGGCAGGAATCGAATTTTCTCTTGATGAGCCGAATCCAGACGATCCGGTCGGATCAGCAAGCTTTGGTATTCCTCCCACGATTGAGGGAATGGATGTTTCTTCTGAGTTTAGAAATATTAATTGGGACACACTGGCAATGAGTGAAGGGGAGATGATTGATAAAGATTCTGCTGAGAATGAGATAACAATTGGTATCACCATCGCGCTTGATAAGAGCTGGAATGTCGGAGATGAAGTGGAAATTAGAGAAAAAAAATTTAAAGTAATCGGTATTGCCGAAAAAACAATGACGGGTCCCGATTCGTATGTATTTATGCATATTGAACCGGCGCGCGAGCTTTATGTCGAATCAAATCCATTCTTAAAATCGCTGAAGGAACAATCCGAACAAAATTTGCCATCTTCATTGCCAGGTATCAACGGGACACAAAGTTTCCAAATCGAAGATGTGAACACTGCAGCTTCTGCGAGTTGGGAAAATGGAGCGAATTCCGAAGAGGTATCAAACAGAATAAAAGAACAATTCAAGGATGATGTTATCGTGCTTTCTCCCGACAAGATGGGAGAGGAAATCGACAAAGCCTCGGCGACGATGAATGCGGTTATTTTGGGCAGCGCGTTGCTGGCGTTAATTGTCGGGCTTTTCTCGATAGTTAATACAATGGTAATGTCGATTTCCGAAAGGACCAAAGAAATAGGAATCAAAAAAGCGATGGGTGCCTCGCCCAGGTCAATTGCCTGGGAATACACAATCGAAGCCGGTGTGATTGGCCTGATCGGAGGGTTGATCGGTTTGGGGATAGGGACTTTGGTAGCAACCATTATCAATAATAAAATGGCTTCAAGGGGCGCCGAGATATTTTTACTGGAACCGAACTTTATGATAGCGGTCGTGGTCTTTTCTTTCATTATCGGAATTATTGCCGGCATTATTCCGGCCATCAGAGCATCCCGTCTTAAAGTTGTTGAAGCAATCAGAGAATTATAAGAGAGGAAAAAATGAGCAAGATAGTAGTTGAAGCAAAAGGAATCGAAAAAACTTATAAGATGTCTAAGCGTAATGTTATTCATGCTTTAAGGGGGGCAAATATCACGGTAGAAGAGAGTGATTTCGTGGCAATAATTGGTCCATCCGGCTGCGGAAAATCAACGTTGATGCATATTCTGGGACTTTTGGATCGTCCCGATGGCGGAACACTTGAAATTGATGGAATCGATATGACCAGACTTCCAGAAAGAAAAGCTTACAAAATGCGCGCCAAAAAAATCGGTTTTATTTTCCAGGGATTTAATTTAATTCCAACTTTGACTGCTCTAGAAAATGTAGTTTTAGCAGGGCGATATGGTGGTTTTAAAAAGCGCGCCAGATTTGATCGCGCCAAAGAACTTCTCAAAATGCTGGGGCTTGAGGGAAGGATGAATCATAAGCCGAACGAACTCTCCGGCGGCCAGCAGCAAAGAGTTGCAATCGCTCGAGCACTGATGAACGACCCCGCAATCATTTTGGCTGATGAGCCAACTGGCGAACTTGATACTAAAACCTCTCTTGAGATTATGGAAATTCTGAAAGACTTAAACGTAAAGAAAAAAAAGACCTTTGTAATCGTTACGCACAATACGGATGTTGCGAAAACTTGTAAAAAGATTATGAAAATCAAAGACGGAAAAAACGAATAGAATCTGGACTATTGTGTAGTTTTTCTCTATAATTAACAAAGTTGCCCGGGTGGTGAAATTGGTATACACGCTAGTTTTAGGAACTAGTGCCGAAAGGTGTGTCGGTTCGAGTCCGACCCCGGGCACCAGAAATAACAAAGGACGAGAAGTTTATCCCGCCAACGGCGGGAAGTCCCTGCCTGCCGGCAGGCAGGCGACCCCGGGACCACATAAAACGCTAAATACGTTTTTTTTGTTGCCTATTTAACCTTATTTTGTTAATATTCTCCTAAGATATGGAAAAGGAAAAGCTACCATTTCAAGCAGGCGAGAAGGATTTGTTGATTTTCCGTCAAAGTAAAAAGCGGCTGTATCTTGATATCGCCATTGTTATATTAGCTTGTATAGGGCTGGGTGTATTGTTTCTCTTTTCGCCGATTTCGCACTTTACAGTATTTTTGGGTTTATTGCTTTTGGCGGTTTTGATTTGCTCAGCAGTTTTTTTAAACTGGTATTTTACTGTTTATAAAGTGACAACTATCAGAATCGAATATAGTTCCGGGGTAATATTAAAATTGCAAGAGGAGATGTGTCTTGAGGATATTCAAACCGTAGATGATGTTCATTCATTAATTGGAAGAATTCTGAACTTTGGGGATGTCAAAATTGAATCAGCGGCCAATAATATTATAGTTTTAAAAAACGTACACAACGCAGACAATTTAGCTCACCAAATCGCTAATCTCTCTCTTCATTACAATAAAGAGGTTGAGGTTAAAGAAGAGAATGCGGTCATAGGGTAGTATATTATCTACGAGATCTTTTTTTCTTTCTCTCAACAACCTTTAATCGCGCAGCGTTTCTCTCGAGAAGTCCCGTTGCATCAGCCAATGATATTTCATCGGTTTTTTCTTTCATTTTGTTCTGTGCCTCTTTCATAGCAGAAATTGCCCGTTCTTCATCAATTGATTCGGCGAACTCGGCGGTTTGAGCGAAGCCCACAACCTTGTCTTTTGTGACTTTAATAAATCCGCCGCCGGTAGCGAGAAATTTTTCGCCTTCAGGAGAAGATATTTTCATTACTCCCGAAGATATCAAAGTAATCACGGGCAAGTGATCTGCCATTATACCAATTTCGCCTTCCGGGGTCGTTGCTCCCACATAGTCGGTTTTTCCGTCAAATAGAACGGCTTCCGGTGTCGATAGGGTGAAGTGAAAATGTTTAGCCATAATTTCTAATTACTAATTTCTAATAAAATGTCCAATGACAAAATTTTGATTGTATTAATTTTAGACATTGAGAATTAGACATTATTAATTGCGAAGTTGGCTACTTGCCAACTGAGCTAATGCTTCCTTTCATGTAAAAGTCTTGTTCTGGAACGTCATCCAATTTGCCGTCAATAATCATCTTAAATCCCTTAATGGTTTCTTCTAGGGATACATATTCTCCTGATCTTCCCGTAAACACCTCGGCAACGAAAAAAGGTTGGGAGAGAAATCTTTGGATTTTTCTCGCGCGCGAAACAGTCAGTCTGTCCTCGTCTGACAATTCTTCCATTCCCAAGATCGCGATAATGTCTTGAAGATCTTTATAGCGTTGCAGGACTCTTTGAACTTCCCGTGCCACAAAGTAATGTTCCTCCCCGACGATTTTTGGATCTAAAATTGTCGAAGTTGAAGATAGGGGATCGACAGCCGGATAAATTGAAATTTCAGCCAAAGCTCGATCAAGCACAATAGTTGAATCGAGGTGAGCGAATGTGGTAGCAGGCGCAGGGTCGGTCAGGTCATCAGCCGGGACATAAACTGCCTGCACGGAAGTAATAGATCCCTTTTTCGTTGAGGTGATCCTCTCCTGCATTTGGCCCATTTCGGTTGCTAACGTTGGTTGATAACCCACTGCAGATGGAATTCTGCCCAAAAGGGCTGATACTTCGGATCCTGCTTGAGTAAATCTAAAGATATTGTCAATAAAGAGAAGTATGTCCTTTCCCTCATCGCGAAATTCTTCAGCCAAGGTTAATCCCGTTAGTGCAACTCTGGCGCGAGATCCGGGCGGTTCATTCATTTGGCCGAAAACCAGCGCAGTTTTATCTATTACTTTCGATTCGATCATTTCATGATAAAGGTCATTCCCTTCTCTGGTTCGCTCGCCAACACCGGCAAAAATAGAATATCCTCCATGCTCGGCGGCGATGTTTCTGATCAGCTCCGTAATAACGACTGTCTTACCAACTCCCGCTCCGCCGAAGAGTCCGACCTTTCCGCCCTTGATAATCGGGGCGATGAGGTCAATAACTTTAATCCCTGTTTCCAGGATTTCAGTTTTAACCGACTGATCGGTAAATTTAGGAGCACTCTGATGGATCGAACGCATTTTTTTGGCCTTTGGAGCCGGTTTTCCGTCGATTGGTTTTCCAATTACATTTAGCATTCTTCCCAGCGTCTTTTCTCCTACCGGCACTGAAATCGGTCCTCCTGTATCTTCTACCTCCAGGCCTCGCGAAAGTCCTTCAGTTGGGCTCATCGAAACTGTTCTAACTGTTTGACTGTCAACGTGTTGTTGAACTTCAAGAATAATGTCTTCTGGATTTTTAATTTTTAAAGCATTGAAAATTCTTGGTAATTTCTTTTTGAATTTTACGTCGATAACAACACCGATGATCTGGGAAATAACCCCATTATTTTTTGTTTGTGTAGTTTCTTGTGGCATCGCGCTCCTCTTATTTTATTTTAAAATTATTCTAATTTCTAATTATTTTAATTATTCTAAAGAAATCCCAATGTCTAATTTTATTATTTTATCTGCTTTTGAATTGATCATTTCTTAGGTTAATTAGATTAATTAGGTTAATTTATGTGTTTACTCCATCGAATTAACTCCGGCGGATATTTCAGACAGTTCGGAGGTTACCGTTTGTTGCCGGATTTGGTTAAACGTAAATTCAAAATCTTCCTTTAAATCTTCAGCGGCATCAGAGGCATTTTTCATCGCTACCATTCTAGCTGCATGCTCCCCAGCCTCACTTTCCAATATCACTTGGTAAGTTAAGGCTCTAACGCTTTGCTTGATAATGCTTAAAAATACTTCTTCTTTTGTTGGTTCGAATTTGTATTCCGCCTCTTTCTCTTCTTCGGTTTCTTCTATACTTTCGATATTAATCGGTAATATTTTTAGTGTTGTCGAACTGTGTCTCGTGGCTGATTCAAAATGGGTGTGAACTGAAATGAATTGGGAATAGGTTTTGTCTTTAAAACCCTCTAAGGCAATGTGTGCAATCGGTGACGACATCGAAAATCTTATTTGCTGGCCAAGTGGAAAATCTGCAATTATATTGGCACCGAGTTTCTTAAGAAAATCCCGTCCTTTTCTCCCCATGGTGACAAAGTCGATATTTTCGAGCGAATATTGCTCGATCAATTTAAGGGTTTTTTTAAGTATCTCGCTGTTATAACTGCCGGCGAGGCCTCGGTCAGAAGTTATAACAAGAAGCAGTGTTTTTCCGCTCTCTGGTGCTTTCAAGAGGGGATGGTCGCGATTTTCCTTAAGACGCGACAAGCGTATGATGGTTCTCCAAGATTCAAAAACGTAAATTTTTGACCTTATTGCCGCTTCTTGCGCTTTGCGCATTTTGATCGATGAAACAAGCTCCATTGCTTTCGTTACTTGAAGCATGGATTTGATTGATCGGATGCGTCGCTTTATCTCTAGACCTTTAGCCATATTTGTTATAATATCTAATTTCTAATATTTTTTTAATTGGATATTTTGTTAGAAATTAGTAATTAGAGATTTGTTATTTATTTTTTTCCTTTTCTTCTCCCTCTTTAACTTCTTCTTTTTCTTCAACTTCTTCATACTGCGAAACGGCATTTTGGATTACTTTAGTCAGTTTTTCTGCGTCTTTTTCATCAAAGTCCCCTGTCTTTTTAATTTTTTCAAGGACTTCTTTTGCTTGAGTCTTAACTGCTCGAACGATGGATTCTTCGGCGTCTTTTATTTTTTCTTTTGGCACCTCGACTAAAAGATTATTCGTGGCGGCGAAGAAAACCGCAACTTGCTCTTCAATAGGGATTGGTTCAAGTTGAGACTGTTTAAGAATCTCTGTTAAACGGCGTCCAAGCTCGATCTGTTTTTTTGTAGCTTCGTCAAGATCGGAGCCGAACTGGGCAAAAGATTCTAATTCTCTAAATTGCGCCAAATCAAGCTTTAATTTCCCGGCAACTTTCTTCATTGCTTTTATTTGTGCTGCACCACCGACACGCGAAACCGAAAGTCCGACATTAACTGCCGGTCTTATACCTTTGTAGAACAGATCTGGTTCGAGATAAATTTGTCCGTCTGTAATTGAGATGACATTTGTTGGGATATATGCGGAAATATCTCCTGCTTGAGTTTCAATAATAGGAAGAGCAGTTATTGATCCGCCTCCGTTTTCTTCGTTTAATTTAGCTGATCTTTCCAGCAATCTAGAGTGAAGATAAAAGACGTCTCCGGGGTATGCTTCTCGTCCAGGTGCTCGACGAAGCAAAAGTGACAATTCGCGATATGCCCAAGCTTGCTTGGTGAGGTCATCATAAATAATTAACGCATCTTGGCCTTTTTCCATAAAAAATTCAGCGATCGCGCATCCGCAGTAGGGGGCAAGGAAGTTAAGAGCTGCCGGGTCCGAAGCGGTGGCACTTACTATTATCGAATACTCCATCGCGCCGAGTTCTTCGAGCGTAGCAACAAGTTTGGCAATTTTCGATTTTTTCTGCCCGATCGAAACATAAATACAAATCGGTCTTTTGCTTTTTTCGATTTGTTTTTGGCTCAAAATTGCATCGACGGCGACGGCAGTTTTACCGGTTCCGCGATCTCCGATTATAAGCTCTCTTTGTCCTCGGCCAATCGGGATGATCGAGTCAATAGCTTTTATCCCCGTTTGAAGCGGCTCTTTAACGGATTCTCTGGTGATGACTCCCGGGGCGACTTTTTCAATCGGCATCATTTTTTCGCTTTTAATTTCACCTCTGTCGTCAAGCGGATTGCCTAGCGCATCAACTACGCGACCGATCATAGCGGAGGATGCCGGTACTTTTACCACTTCTCCGGTTGGCAATACTTCATCGGCCGCGGAGATTTTCTCATAGTCTCCCAAAACGACTGCTCCAATCATCCCTTCTTCCAAACTCATTGCCATAGCGGGAACTTTGCCTTCTGGGGTTTTAATATCCAAAAACTCGCCGAACTTGGTTTCTTTTAGGCCGTAAATTCTGGCTACTCCATCGGCGATTTCGGCAACTTCACCAACGCGCTTGGTTTTAACTTTATCATCGAAAGAAATAATTTCTTTTTTTAGCTCTTCTACTAAATCACTCATTTGCGCCCTCTGTCATTTGTTTAATTTTTTCTAATTTTCCTCTCCAGGAAAGATCTAGTACTTCATCTTGGATTTTTATCTTAAGTCCCCCCAAAATACTTTGATCTTCAGAAAATGAGGTTTCGGCTTTTAGCCCGGTTTTACTTTCTATCTTTTTTGCAATATCAAGCTTCATCTGCTCATCGAGCTTTTGCGCGCTCGTAACTTTTACCATTATTTTTCCATCTCTTTTGGCTTTTTCCTCGTCGATTAATCTAAGTAGTCGGTCGAGCTGGTTGAATTTCTTTTGTCTTTGAAGTTCAAGCCACAGCGTTTTGGCTAGTCGACTTAAATTTTGTCTGTCAAGACTATCTTGCGAAACTCGCGCTAACTCGGCGAGGGAATATTTCATTATTTAATTTGCTCGCTTACTTTTTTGATATCGTCTTTACTAATTTGATCGCCTATAACTTTTTCGCTGATCGTCAAAGCCAGATCAGTGATTTCGCGTTTTGCTTTCTCGACGATTTTAGCTTGCTCCAAAGCCGCCTGCTGGCGGGAAGATGCAAGAATTTCCTCGGCCTTAAGTTGGGCTTTTCTGATCTCGGTTTGAGTTTGCTCTTCCATTTCCTTTTTTGCCGTTTTAATAATTTTTTCGCTAACAAGCGAGGCATCTGTAAGGGTCTGTTTACTTTTTGCCGATGCTTGCTCTAACTGCTCTTTAGCCTGCTCGGCATCTTTTAATCCTTGAGCTATTTTGTCTTTTCTCTTCGTAAGCATGTTGACAATTGGCTTGTAGAGAAAAAAGCGCAATATCAAAAGAAGGATCAAAAAGTTTATTATTTGAGCAATAAGCATTTTCCAGTCAATTCCGAGACTTTCGAGTGCTTCCATTTTTAGACGAATTTAACTATCAGAGCGATAACTAAGGCATAGATAGCGATCGCCTCGGAAAAGGCAATTGCCAAAATCATCGATGTTTGAACCTTTCCGGCCGATTCGGGGTTTCGGCCAATTGCCTCAACACCTTTCGAGCCGATCCATCCGATTGCTACTGCCGGAGCGATTGCTCCTATTGTGATTGTCGCAGCCGATGCAATAGTTTGTATTGCTTCTAACGAAAGTCCACTTTCCATATTTCCTCCGAAATTATTTTATTTTTTTTATGATTAATTAATGTGCTTCGGAAATTGCCCCTTTTATAAATACCAAAGCCAACATTGTAAATACAAGCGCTTGGATAAAGCCAACAAATAGCTCCAGAAACATGAACGGCAGCGGAGCTATATATGCTACCAAGAAGGCGATTACTACAAGTAAAACTTCCCCGGCAAAAATATTGCCAAAAAGCCTAAAGGAAAACGATACTATCTTGGCGAACTCACCCAGGAGTTCCAGTATTCCGACGAAGAACTCAATAACTCCGCTAAAATTAAAGAATTTTTTAGCGTATTTAAAAGTGCCAATTGCTACGACGCCAAAAACTTGCACCGCAATCATAGTTATTATAGCCAAAGCCAGCGTCATGTTAAGATCAGCGTTACCGGATCGTAAAATCGGAACCAAAATTTCATGGCCCTCGCGGCTAATTTCGTTTATGCCAATAGTTCCGACTCCAGGTAGAAGCCCCAGCCAGTTGTTGGTGATTATAAAAATGAATAGAGTAGCAACGAGCGGAAAATACTTTCGGGTAGCTTTTTCATCTTCCAAAACTGAGTTGGCAGTATCGTATAGAAATTCGATAATCGCCTCGAAAAAATTCTGAACTTTTGTTGGGATTAGGGAAACTTTCAAACTGGCCAGAAAAGCCACGACTGCTAGAAATAAAGAAGCGATCCACGACAGAATCATGCTGTTTGTAACCGGTAGGGAACCAATGTGACCTATCTTTTCCGCAGCGAGTGAAATTTCCATTTACTCCATCTTATTTATTTGTCTTACGGCCTGAATGCTTATTTTTCTTAGCCAAATTATCGAAGAAAATAAAGAAATTACAGCACCTGCAATCAATAAATACGGACCGGTGCTGAGTTTGTTATCCAAGAATTTTCCGAATATCCCAAACAGCATCAGCGGCGAAATTGTCGCCACTGCCACTTTACCAAGAAACTGTAAAGAAAAAAAGAGTCGCTTTTTCATAATTGGCTCTACAAATAATGAAAATAACAGACTTTTAAAAAAAGATCAATCCTCAGACCCTTGATTATTGTTTGCAAGTGGTAACTCTGTTATGTTTGAAGCATGCTTTACCCAACCACCAACCCTAAACCGGATTCTAGAGTTTCGAATCAAGAAACAAAGCTCATCAGTCATATCACATCAAGCGATGGATACATTGGTGGGCGGGTTTATATGATTGCATCTCCAATCGGTTCATTTAGCGATATAACGTTGCGAGCTCTCGAAGTAATGAAAGGTGTTGATTATATTATTTGTGAAGATACGAGGCAGACGATTAAGCTAACTAGAAAATACAATATAAATAAGAGGCTCATCTCACTTCATCAACATTCATCCGAGGCAAAACTAAACTTTGTTATCGAAGAACTAAAGAAGGGCCGCAATATCGCCTACCTTTCCGACGGTGGTACGCCGAATCTTTCGGATCCGGGGGCTAAATTAAATGAGCTTGCGATGCAAAATGACATTAAGATTGTTCCTGTGCCTGGGCCAAGCCCGCTTCTGGCCTTAATTTCGGTTGCCCCTTTTGCCTGCTCCGATTTTAGATTTATCGGTTTTTTCCCGAAAAAGAAAGGCAGAGAGAAGTTGGCCCGAGAAATTTCCACACTTAAATATCCGGTTTTTTTCTTCGAATCCCCCAAAAGGGTCAGGAAAACGGTCTCATTTCTAAAGGAAAAAACACCCGATAAAAAACTCCTTATCGGGAGAGAATTGACGAAGGTCTTCGAGGAAATTTTGGTACTTGATTTATCTGCAATAACAGATGATAATGTAAGTAGGATACCTGAAAAAGGGGAGTTTGTTTTAGCGATCTTTAGTTAAGGTTGCAAAAGTATGAGTAAATTAGTTATAATTTGATTGAGTAGTTTTAAGGAGGGTTATGAAATCAAAGGTCTCTATTCAAAAAAGTTTTATATATGGTGTGACGGCGATTGCGGTTCTGGCTGTTGTAGTGGGGGTAGTCTTGAGGTTTTCCGGCGCATTTGCCGATACGCCTGCAAGCTCTAATGCTGACACGGTTTCTGATTGTTATCGCGGCTATGGGAAAGAGCCCAATATACATTGTTTTGAAAAAATAGCAGCTGCCTGTAAGAGGACGGTAAGTCGCGCGATCAAAACTGCCGCGACTCTAACGGATCAGGAGAAGACTACCTATGGTGAAACGGCAAAAGCTTGGAATATCAATATCAACAATGGAAATCCGGAAGGCAAATTTCGCCTAGTTATGGGAGCAAAAAGAACTTCCACAAGTGATGTCACAAGATTGGATTATGCTCTGACCCCTCTTGTTAGAAATTGGGGCGGTTACGGTGATAGAATCTATCTGATCTTTAACGACGGGATGGGTTATAAGAAAGTTTATAATAATATCGAACTCAATAAAGCTTGGACGTCATATATTAATAGAACCGGTCTAACCGGAGATGTGGATGTAATGTTTGTGGGTAAAAACGAGGATGGCTGTTTAGAGGGTGTTATTGATCTGCCGACTGCTCTAGTTACGCCGACTCCTACTCCTTCGCCATCGCCTTCAATCCCTCCGCTTGATCCGGATTTGGAAGATGGTTTGAAGGGCTGTTATTATAACGGGAAATCTTTTGATGCACTTCTAGGAAATAGAACCGAAAATGTCAATTATATTTGGGGCAAAGGACCGGCGCTGGAAAATGGATCTGCCGACAATTTCTCGGTTAGGTGGGAGGGCATGGTTGTTCCCAAATATACGGAGACATATAAATTTAAAGTCAATTATGATGATGCGGTTCGTCTGTGGATTGGCGGAAGGCAGTATATCAATGACTGGAATAATAACACGACTACTCAGACTAAAGAGGCAAGCGTTACACTGCAGGCCGGTGTTCCGGTCTCGTTGCGGCTCGAATACTTCGAGAACACTTCTGATGCCAGCGTTCAGCTTTACTGGTCAAGCAATAGCCAAGCTGAACAAATTATTCCTGTAGCAGACCTTAAGCACGATAAGAACTATCAATGTGCTGCCGGAACAGTGACGGCCACACCAGTTCCCTCGCCAAGTCCTTCAGTAACGCCTACACCTTCGGCAGTGGTTTCGGCTCTAGCCTCTATCACTCCCGATCCGAATTGGGGTGCTGGGTTAAAGCAATGCAATTACAACGGCAACAATCTTGATACTTATGTCTATGAAACAACTGCTAATGTTAACTTTCTCTTATTAGGTCAGGGCGGTCTAAACAAAACAGATGTTGATCATTTTTCAGCTAGATGGGAAGGTTACCTTATTCCTCTCTACACGGAGAAATATAAGATTATAGTCGATTATGACGACGGAGCAAGATTGTGGCTTAATGGTCAAAAGGTCATAGATGACTGGAATATTGGCGGTCTAAGGGCCAAACAAGCTGAAATAGATCTAGTTGCTGGAGTGCCGACGCCTGTCAAACTTGAATATTTCGATAATATTGGCAATGCGAGCATTCGTTTATCATGGGAAAGTACTTCTCAAGTTCGTCAGACTATTCCTACAACTCAGTTAAGAAATGATCCAGGTTATGTTTGCCTGGGTAAACCCGACACTTCTCCCGTGATTCCAAGTCCTACGCCAACCGTAGGTCCTCCAACAACTACTCCTATACCTGCGATTTCCCCCAACCCCGCAGTGAGCGTTGATTCCGACCAACTTCGACCAGGTATCAGGGCAGATTATTTTTCAGGTACCAACCTGTCAGAGGACAAGCTGGTAAAGCGATCGTTAGTGAACAGAATATATTTCGATTGGAGAAATGCAAGTCCAACGGAGGGATTAGAGAATTATAACTTCTCGGCTCGCTTTAGCGGTAAGGTTAAAGCTCCAGAAACAGGGTTATATTCTATTGGGGTGACCCATAATGACGGTGTGAGTATTTGGTTGGGAGGAAAGTTAATCGTAGATAAATGGCAAGACTGGGCTCCGTGCGATAACTTAGCAAAATGCAACAATAATAATGAAGTTTACAAGACCGCTGCTCAAGTTTATCTTGAAAAAGATAAATATTACGACTTGAAGGTTGAAAGTTATGATCAGGGTGGCGGAGCTGTTCTGAAGTTGTTCTGGAAGCGGCCTTCGAGTGAAGAAGGTACAATCCTTAGCCCGAGCGCGCTGTTTACTCCGTATAATCCAAATCCACCTGCCGGGGCAGGAACGGGGCTGATGGGTTCTTATTACGCGGGTATGGAGTTTGACCAAATAGTTCTCAATCAGAAGGATCGAAAGATAAATTTCGATTGGTTAAACGAAGGCCCGCGTAAGACCGGAAATGATAAGTTCTCGGTTAGATGGATGGGTGAAATCAGACCGAGATTCTCGGAAATGTATACATTTACTTTGGCTGCCAATGATGGCGTAAGGATGTGGATAGATGACGAAAAGGTTATTGATGAGTGGCATCAAGTGGACTCCAATAATCTGGCCGTATATACTGCGAAGGTTAACTTGACTGGCGGGGAAAGTTACCCGATAAAGATCGAATACTTCGAAAATACCGGTAATGCGGGAATATACCTGAAGTGGAAGAGCGCGAGCGAAAACGAGCAATATGTTCCAGCAAATGCACTTTTCCCAGGTGATCCTGTTCCGATTGGCTCTGTGACGCCGACAGCTTCTCCTTCAGCAACTACCACCTCCACCACGGAGATAACTAAAACCTTTGAGCCTGGTTATACTGCGATATACATTCCGGATAGTGAGAAACCGCAAATCACGCAAGCGTTAATTGCTAAAGGACTTGGTGTATATAAGTTTGGGCCACTGGTTTACGATACTTCTACACCACCCAAGAAAACCTGGCTGACATCATTCGATAAATTCAATCACAAGATTGGCTACTATGTCTTGAATCCCGGAACAGCAAATGAAACTGTTAATCTAAGCTTGGATAGCAGTCTGGAAAATCCATTTGATGCGATGGTCTACAAGGGTTGGAACTTCTTGGCTAACTCGACAGATAACCCAAAGAAACTGTCCGAGCTTATATATGAGAAGAGAATCTGTACTGATTCAACAAATCAGGCTAACTGCGACGGGTATAGCGCAACAGTTAACTTCGCCAATCTTTCTTACGGCTGGAAAGGTCAAGGCAAAGCGGCTTATAGGAGGATATACATTCTCGATGATCCTCGCGCTACCAGCCAAACCCCAGAACCATTCACGGTTATTGACGTCGTAAATACGGGAATAGAAAATGTTCAAATTCCCACTGGTAAGATGTTCTGGTTCTACTTCTTCAATTAATAGCCCTATTGGAAGGATGGCGAGTTGGGTAGAACTTCATCAAATATATTAGTGTTTGGTTTAACTATTACCCTTCTCGCAGTAGTGGGACTTGGCCTGACCCTAGCTTCGGATAAGAGAGAAGATAAGCATCTTCTTTACTCTGTGGGAGATTGTCCACTGGACAATGTTTACTTTAGATCTTCAGATTTGACTCATCGAGAAAAGAGACAGTTTTCTTCCGAAGCATTTGCTTTTGATGTAATCGGAACAAGTCGAAATAAATATCGGCTGATTATTGACTATTTGCTTGAGACAAGCACAAGAAAAAATCTTCAAGTGAAGGTTTTACTCACCCCTAAAACAGAGGTTGATTTCTCGCAAATGAATATTTTGATTAATGCAGTTGAAACAGACAGCATTGAAGCTGAAAAACAAGACGATGGTCCTGTTTATTTATCTAGCAAAATAGCTTTAGATTCAAACGACAATCATTTGGGTATAGAGCTTAGAAATAAAAAGGGCTGTGAATTTAGAGTTAATAATCTCCTGAAGCTTGAACAAGCAAGGAGTAGTTTGGAGGAAACGAGCGGAACATTTGACTCCCCGGCTTTAAGCAATTATCAAACCGAAGAAATTATCTTATCCCCTGGCAATAATTATGTTGGCTTTGAAGATTGGTCATACCTGCCAGATCTTTTTGAGCACAACTTCGAGATATATAAATATGATTCAATATCTCAAACTTGGGAAAAGATGGGTAAATACAACTATATCGCCGAGCCGAACAAGGCTTACTTAATCAGTAACCCCAACTCTGAAAATCTGGCTATTAGTCTACCTCGGTCCTATAGAGTCCCCGATGATATAAATTCAATTACCCTTACCAAGGGATGGAATATTTTAAATATTGATGATCCGCAGATCGATTTGCCAGATTTGCCGATTGCTATAAACCAAAAGCCAATTGATCTTATATCGCGAAAAATCTATACAGTAGAAGATTTAATAGAAAAAGATTTAATAAAAAAGATTTTTTTTCTTACTAACGGTGAGGAGTTTGAGCAAATTGACCTAAACAAAATCAGTGAGCAGTCATCCTCGGGAATATTTTGGATTTATCTCGAGAGTGAACCAGAAAACGATCTTAAGATACCCAACTTAATTTTCGATGTTGAAGGGCTAGGAGATTCATTTGAATCGAATCAAATCCCGATTAAAATTAACGTTGAGAATAAAGATAACATTCCCCATTATTTGGTCGCATCCGGTATAAATGATCCATGCCAGCTTGGCTTGAGAGTTAAGGACGATCGAGGAAAAGTAATATTTGATGATTTCACCAATAAAATTTGTCCGCTTTGGCCAACTTTGGAGAAACTATCGGAAAATGACAAAAAAGAATATAATTATTTGTGGGAAGCACCAAAGAATTTAAAGGGTGAGTTTGTGTTGGAAGTGTATCTGAATTATTCGCGCCTTGGGGTTCCCCAATTAGTCAAATCATCCACGATTACGATCAAATGAAAAAAAAAGAAAGATTCAAGTCGTTTTATGCCCTGTTAGTGCTTCTTGTGTTTGGTGTCGTCATATATTTATTGGTTAATTATTCAATCACTGCCGATAAGGGAGAGTCTTTTTATAATGCAACTCCCCTTAAAGTAGGCGATAATTACTTCACCTCAACAAAACCAGTTGATTTGGCCTCGAGGATAATCGGTATTAACGGTTCACTGCTGACGATCGATGAAGCCAAGAGAAGAGGGGTGATTTCCGGGATTTTCGATACCGAGGGATCGGAATTAGACAAAATGGACTTGCTTGTTCGGAACGCTTCTTTTATAATTAAAGTAGAGGACATTAATGCCTCTCCAGCCTTATTTTTAGAGGGGATAAAGTGAATAACGAACAATTGGAAAACGAGGTTCAAAAGAAAAATAGCCGAGGTAAAATCGTTTTTGCTGTCCTTGGAGTATTAGTTCTAGGCATTGTGTCTCTGATGGTTGGAATCAAGATATTTTCCAATCTGTCAATAACGGCTGACACCGGATTGCCTCCGATTCCCGGTGATCCTCAAGAAGATCCGAGCAGTACTGTTAGCTCGGTGGCTCCCAGTGCGACAGTTTCCGCTTCTACTTCCCCGATAATCCCGCCTGATCCGGAAGGACCTCCTATCGATGTAACAATTAGATCCGGCTGGAGTGTTGTTTCAGGATCGACGCTTTATGGATACAGTTTAGCTCCGATTACCCAAAAAGGAATTTTCGTTTATTCTTTTAACGATCCATACCTGCCCAACCGAAATTGGATAGTTTCAAACGATACCTGTACAAATCAAACGGATTTTTTCTGTTTAAGTTCTTCTTTGATAAAATTTTCTCCATATCCAAACGTTGGCTATTACGTTTATAATCCCGGCAGTCAAGTAACGCTAAGCTTAAGCGAAGTATCAACTCCGACGCTCAATACCCAAAATGCTATTTTTGGCCGCGGGTGGCATTTAATGCATTGGAGCCAAGTTGCTGCAACCAAAAACGAGCTTATGGGTCAAATTGCGATTTCTTACTCTGATAATTCGCGTATCAGCCTGATCAATGCCGTCAAGGAGAATACCCACAAAGCGAGCATCAAGGTTTATGTCATTATGGACCCAACTAATATTAGCTCAAGCTCGATAAGGGAACTTACTGGCACAGATTCGGCAAACTCCCTAAGTAAAATTCCCCAGGACAGTTACTTTTGGATTTATCTAAGGAGAACTGCGTCACGGGCGACGAATATCGTTGAGGCTGCAGCCTCAACCAATTTTCCGCAAGAGAGTCAATCAACTACAGATGACGTTTTAATGCCTCCTGTTCCTATCGCGCCCTAATGGATCTAATTGATACTCACTGCCATTTGAACTTCAAATCTTTTAAGAGTGATTTTGTTGAAGTTTCCAAAAGATCTCGCGATAAAGGGGTGAAAAAGATAATTATTGTCGGTTCTGATTCTCGAACTTCTCAAGACGCTTTTGATGTTGCTCAAGAAATCAATACCTGTGTCATTCCCGGCTCGGATGTCATTCCTGCGAAACTTGTCCTCGACTCCGATCGGGGAACAGGAATCTACGGGGCAAACTCTAGAAGAATCTTCGCGCATGTAGCGGTTGGAATTCATCCAGTTCATACCCTTCTTGTCATCCCGAGCGGGTTTGCGGGCGGAACGCAAACCTTCCCCAGCGAGTCGAGGGATCTTCCCGGTTTTGAAAAGATAGAGAAATTGGCCAGAGATCCGCTAGTTGTTGCCATCGGTGAGAGCGGACTTGATTTTTATCATGATAAAACACGAAAGACCGAAAAAGAACAAGTTGAACTGTTTAAAAAGCACATTGAGCTGGCAATAAAAATCAACAAGCCGCTGATAATTCATAATCGCGAGGCGGACGAAAAAGTGCGCGAAATTGTTGACGAATTTCCTGATTTGAAAAAAGCGGTGCTTCATTGTTTCTCAACCGACCATTACATGGCCTCTTGGGCGATTGAGCGAGGTTTTTATCTTTCTTTTACCGGCAACATTACTTACGGCAATAAAAAAATTAAAAAAGCAATTGAACATGTACCGGTAGAGCGGATAATGGTTGAAACCGATGCGCCTTATAATATTCCCGAACCGCTTCGATCAGAGGGTATAAAACGTTGCGAGCCATACATGGCGAATGAGGTTATAAGAAAAATCGCCCTTATTAAGGGGCTTGATGTGAACGAACTAAGTAAGCAAATCTATCAAAATTCCACAGATTTCTTTGGACTTTAGGTGGTGGAGGCCGCCGAGCTCACTTGAGCTCGGCGGCCTCGGGAACTACTACTGGTCAGAGGAGAAGTCAGGTGCTTTCCGGGCTTCATACTCGGTGACGAGTCGAGCCCAGTAAGCCCTGATTTCCTTCAGCCAGCTCTGGGTGTGATGATCGCCCTTCGGGCGATCTTGGCTTTTGTCCGACAAAGTCATGTCCTCCTTCACGCGTTTTCCGTCAGACAGAAATATATCGTATCATACATTCATAAATGAGTCAACTGAATGGTTGCTTAAAAAATATTCCTAAAATCCTTCCCGAAAGTAGTATTTTAGTTTAACTATACTTTTTTCCGCGATCGCGTGGATTTGTATAGTAAAGTTTTGTAAAAAAGAAAGGCCCGCCGATTGCTCGGCGGGCCGGTCTGCACACTAGCGTTGATCTTTGAGATACTTGCGGAGCACCTCCAGTCTTGTATTGGGATTCTCAAATGAGAGGAAGTACTTTGCGGTTAGCTCGTTGATGATCATGGCACCGGTGTTGCTCATTGTCCCGGGACAGTTGTGAGCAACGCCTAGTATCATGTGGCCAACTAGCTCGCGATGTCTTGGCCGTCTGCCGCCGACGGGTCCTTGGATCAGAGAGGCAAGAGCTGGTGCAATCCTCCCGCTGATCTGCTTCAGCTCGTCATCGCCGATTGCCGGTGCTTGTTTTATGATGAGCGGGGCAAGCCAGAGTCCTGACTCCTTATACGTGATGTCTGGCTGGATCTTTTCGCCGTATGTCGGCAGGGAATAGAGAGCCTTCATCCCCTCAAAGAAGCCGAGAGTTCGCCCGAGCTGGTAATCCGGCTTGTCGAGATGGACCAGATCCTGCCTCGAGCCGGGGTTGTAACCGGCCAGGTCAGCCAGGCACTCCCAGCTCTCGGCAAAAAGAGCGCAACTGACGAAGGCTGCTGAAACAGTATCGTAGTCGGTGCTCTCCGTGCACAAGAGATGATATAGAGCCTCCTCTTTCGCTGCTTCCCCCGTGTCTTTTACGGTCCAGGTGGGAGTCCAGTAGTTCTTGTGCAGACCGAGATCGGTGAGCCCATGCGCTATCTTTCTCCCATCTATGTACTCGGTTAGTAGTCCTCCTCGCTTGGTTGATCTCTGCTGGATGAGAAAGTCTAAAGCGTGTCCCAGTCCCATTGTCATCTCCTCCTCGAAGATGGTTTTCTTTAACCCGCTCTCACAGGTTAAAGATTTTTCAATCTCCCTCTCGGGAGATCTCCTGCTATCGTTTTCACGACAGCAGATTACAAAAATCGTACTCTTTTTCAAAAATTTATCAATCCCCAATTAGAAATTTTCAAAAGTTATCCTTGACTTTTGGAATAAGTTATGTACAATGCTATGTAAGAGTTTAAAAAGAAGTAAAATGCCAGATCCCGAATCACCTGCCCGAAGTGAAACATCGTTTCAGGCGGGAGTTCGGGATGACAAGTCATCACCTTACAAACTTAAGCGAAAGCATTTATGAAATCCATCAATATCAATCAGCTTCAAGCGCAAATTTCGCGCGTGATGAAGGATGTTGAGGGAGGGGAAGTGTATGAGGTCATGAGATATTCGCGGCCGGTTGCTGTAATTAGACCGAAAAAAGAAGAAAAGGGCGCGCCCTCTTGTGCGGACTGTATTAAGAAAATTACTGAGCTTTCTGATAAATTAGAAAAGATAGGTAAATGATAAAAAGATCTATTTATTTAGACTACGCTTCTACTGCTCCGGTCGATCATCGGGTTCTTAAAGTCATGCTCCCCTATTTTAGTGAGAAATTCGCCAATGCTTCTTCGATTTATGAAGCGGGACTCGAAGCTGAGCAAGCTATTAAGAATTCCCGCCTGAAAATAGCAAGATTTTTAAATTGTAACGCTAATGAGGTGATTTTTACTTCTGGCGGAACGGAATCGGACAATTTAGCAATTTTTGGGATTGCCGGAAACTTTAAATCCGGTCATATTGTCACCTCGGCGATTGAACATCCAGCGGTGCTTGAGCCATGTCGCCAACTGGAAAAAGAGGGTTTCGAGGTTACTTATCTAAAACCAGACAAAGAGGGTTTAGTTTCGGCTGATCAAGTCAAAAAAGCTCTTAAAAAAAATACGATTTTAGTTTCAATAATGTATGCAAATAATGAGATTGGCACAATACAGCCAATTGCTGAAATTGCAAACGAAATAAGAAAATTCAAAATAGAAAAGGAGTATCCGCTTCTTCACACTGATGCTTGTCAGGCTACCCTGTATCTACAGATGGACATTAAAAAGCTCGGCGTCGACCTTTTGAGTTTTAACGGTTCGAAAATCTATGGACCGAAAGGAGTTGGAGTTCTATGTAAGAAATCTGGTATTAAAATTTTACCTCAGATTGTTGGCGGTGAGCAGGAGAACGGATTTCGCGCTGGGACCGAAAATACGCCGCTTATAGTAGGTCTGGCAAAAGCGGTTGAAATAATTTCAACTAAAGCAAGCAAGCGCGAAAAAGAATTAAGAAATTATTTAATTAGTAGATTAAAGAAGATAAATGGAATTGGGATCAACGGCTCACTCGTGAGGCGTTTGCCAAATAACATTAATTTTTCAATTTCTGGGATTGAGGGAGAATCGGTTTTGCTGGATTTAGATAAAGCCGGAATTGCTGTTTCGACCGGTTCGGCTTGTTCGTCAAGATCACTTTCCCCTTCCCGTGTTATTAGCGTCCTATATGATGAAGAGCGCGCCCATGAGTCGATTCGGGTAACGCTGGGACGCTTTACAAAAAAATCCGATCTTGATATTCTCTTAAAACAGTTAAAGAAATCGATAAAAAGATTGAGGAATATAAGTTAACATGGCTGATATTAAAGACAAATCAGGGCGTAAGTTTATCTACTCACAAATTGTTGAGGATCATTTTTTTAATCCTCGCAATGTGATGGACGAAAAAAAGATTAAAAATTATAACGCCTACGGCGAAATCGGTTCTCCCGCTTGCGGCGATGTGATGAAAATTTGGCTCAAGATAGAAGAAGATAAAATTATCGATTTTAAGTGGAAAACCTTTGGCTGCGCGAGTGCGATTGCTTCGACCAGCATTCTATCAGAAATGGCAAAGGGCATGCATATAGACGATGCTTACCAAATCACAGCCGGCGATATTACCGAGGCTTTAGGCGGACTCCCTAAACGCAAAATCCACTGCTCGGTCTTAGGTGATCAGGCGATGCGCCTTGCAATTGACAATTACAAGAAAAAATAATTTGCCTTCTGTATCAGGTAGAGCTAAAATATAAATGTGTTAATTATAGATCTTTTAACGGTCCTGCTGTTTGTTTTTTTCTATTATATTTTTATAAAGAAAAATCAGGCAAATTCACTTTTTGCTGCATTTTCGCTACTTCTAGCCAATTTAATAAGTTCTCCGATTGCTAAAGCGATTCTTGAAGCTTTAAAAAACGACGGATGGATAAGAGCAAATCTCACCATAGCACTGATTTACATTGTTTTAATAATTCTAATTTGGGGTATTTTATTCACTCTGCTTGCAAATATTTCCCTGCAGAGTTTAGATCAGTATCGCCGGATTGTCTCGCTTATTTCATCGGCAGTAATATCTGTTTCAATAATTGCACTTGTTTGTTTTGCCGGCCGACTTATCTACAATTTTAATTCCAGTAGTTCTTACTCATGTAATGCTTGCTCTAAAATATTTAATTTCTATATTCCGGAAGATAAAAAAGTCAGCAGTTCCTACATTCCCAAAAATCTGCAGGAGGTCTATTCTTTGCCCGATGACTTAGTGCTTAGGGGAGCAGATAACACAAATAGTAATTTGCTACTTAATAAAATCAATTCAGAGCGAACCTCAAGCGGCCTTTTGGCTTTAACTGTCGATCCTGGACTTGAAATATTTGCTCGAAGTTATGCCGAAGAAATGCTCGAATCTTTGCGTTTTTCGCACGTTGATAAAAATAATAGCGGACCGGAAGATAGAGCTAAAAAAGCCGGTTTAAATTATGTTTATCTTGGAGAAAATTTGGCTTTGGCAACCGATGCTGATGCAGCTCATCAAGCATTCATGAGCTCCGCTTCTCATAAAGACAATATTTTATCTTCTAAGTACAAAAAAATAGGAATCACCAGTTTGCTTCTTTCGAACGGATCAATTTTAGTTGTTGAGGAGTTTTCTAACTAATGAGATTATTAGGCAATCAAATTGCCAGCCAAATTAAAAAAGGCTTAATCCGCAGACCAAACTTGACGGCTTTTTTTGTAGTGGTGCAAGTTGGTCAAGATCCCGTCAGCAATTTATATGTAAAAAAGAAGGTGGAGTTTGCCAAGGATATTGGTGTTCCGATAGAAGTTAAAAAAACCTCTAAAGATAAAATCGAAAAAGATCTGCGGTCTTTATCTAAAGATGATCGAGTAAAAGGCATCATTGTCCAGCTTCCTTTGCCGGAAGGTTTAGATCGCGAGAAAGTGCTTGGGATTATTCCAAAAGAGAAAGATGTTGATGGGTTTAATTATATCTTGAATCGTCCTTTTAAATCATATCCTCCAACGATTTTGGCGATATCTAAAATAATGACCGATTATAATCTGCCAGTCAAAGAAGGCGTTTTGATTATTGGCGGCGGTTTTTTGGTTGGAAGCCCTCTCCGAAAATTTTTAAACGAAAAGGGTATTAAAGCCAAAATCTTAACAAAAGATGATCCGGATTATGATAAAAAGATCAAAAACTCTGATGTAGTGGTGGTAGCTACCGGAGGTGGTAGATATTTTGGCCAAAAGGATTTTAAACAGGGTGCCTTTGTCATAGATGCCTCGACAGTGGCTGATGAGGGGAAAACCAGAGGAGATGTTAATCCGGAGGGTGAACTTATAAATCTTGCTCCGGTTCCCAGAGGGGTGGGGCCTGTAACAGTGGCGATGCTTTTTAAGAATTTATATGACCTTTAACCTTTTTAAATAATTCATATTCTGGTAAATTGTTAATATGAAGAAAATAGCGCGAGCGCGTTTTTTGTTTGTGGTCTATATGCTAGTGGCACTTTTAGCATCCGGCGTAGGCGGCTTTCTTGTTGGAAAAGGCTATGGCCAAAACTCCGCTCATCAGACAATCGACGGGGTTGATTTTGGAATTTTTTGGCAAGCTTACAAAGAGCTAAAAGATAAATATGTTGGTGATGTTGATGCGCAAAAATATTTGTATGGAGCGATCAATGGAGGGTATTCCTCAACCGGCGATCCATATACTGTGTTTTTGGCTCCGGAAAATTCCGATGAATTAAGGAAGGAGCTTTCGGGTCAATTAGAAGGGGTAGGGATAAAGCTTGGGGTGCTTGACAATTTGCCAACTGTTATAGCTCCGCTTCCGGATTCTCCTGCAGAAAAAGCAGGCATTAAACCAAAAGATAAAATTCTTAAAGTTGATGACTTTGAGACCGAGGGACAGAGTTTGGATCTGGTTGTTTCAAGGATCAGAGGCAAAGCCGGTACGAAAGTAAAACTGATGATTTTAAGTGCTTCGGATAATGTTCGGGAAATAGAATTAACCAGAGAAGCTATTGAAGTTAAAAGCGTTGAGGTAAACTACCAAGGTGATGTGGCGATAATTACCATTAATGAATTTGGCACTCAAAGCACCGAAGAGTTTGAAAAAATTTACAAAGAAGCATCAGATAAAGGGATCACAAAGGTGGTACTTGACTTGCGGGGCAATCCGGGAGGATTGCTTGATGGTTCTATCGAGTTAGCCGAGTATTTTCTCAAAGACGGTCAGACGATTGTGATCGAACAAGGCAAAAAAGATAAAAAAGAAATAAAAGTTCAAGTAGAGAGAGGGTGGCAAGACGTCAAAGTGGCGGTTTTGGTGGACGGAGGTAGTGCTTCGGCAAGCGAAATTCTAGCCGGAGCCATAAAAGATAATGATCGGGGCAAAATAATTGGGGAAGTAACTTTTGGGAAAGGTACGGTTCAGGAACTTTCTCCTTTTGGCGATGGTTCATCCTCGAAAATCACTGTATCGAAATGGTTGACTCCAAACGGATCGGATATTGATAAAAACGGTATCGAACCTGATATTAAAGTCAATCAAGATTCTAATCCGAATTTTAGTCCTAATGACCCGATTTTGAATGAAGCTTTAAGACAGCTTTGATAGTGTTTGCGATATTTGATTTGTGGTATGATTAACAAGAGGAGGGCCAATGGCCGATAATTTAAATATAACAAACAACCAGACTGGTGGTGATGGAAGTTCACCGATTAGCGAAGTACCAACCCAATCTCCTTTGGAGCAATCTACGCCAGCGGGTAATACTCCTGAAGGGACAGGTCAGCCCCCAATGGCTGATACTAATGATCCTACCCTGCCGACAACTCCACCGGTGCCCCAAACTCCTGAAGCTCCGGCAGCTGAAAACGCTTCTGCGCCTCCGCCCGCGGGAGGAGAAAATTTGGGTGAGTCAGCAACTCCGCCCAGCACGGATGAATTCCTTAATTCTGTTCTAGAGCAACAACCCCAAGTTGGCCCCTCGCCCGAAGCCACCCACCCAGCTCCTTCGGTGCAAACCGAACCTGCTCCTCCGATTAACCAGCCATTAGAACCGAAGGATGCACCAGCTGATCAAACCAATGCGCCTCTTCAGACTCCTCCTATTCAAACCGATCAAAGCTCCCTTTCTCTCGAAGGTCAGATACAAACTCCACCTCAAAGCGAACCTGTTCCCTCTATGCCAAATCCTGCTCCAACCGATCCGATGCAACCTCCGCAAGCCGAGCAAAAAATTCAAGACGATGTTGCCCTTGGGGAAGTACAAGCCGCGCCTGCCGCGACCACGCCCCAAACGCCTCAAAACACCGACGCTCCTGTTTCAGGCGATGTTTTTTCCAATCAACCCAATCAAGGTGGCTCGGCTATGAAGAAAATCGTTTTAGCGGTTCTGGCGCTGGTTATTATCGGTGCTGGATATTATGCTTACACGGCGTTCTTTTCATCTTCAACCCAGGATAATTCGCTTCTGCTGACTGCAACTCCTACTACTAATGCTATCAGCGATACAACAACGGGCGATGATGTTCGGAGAAAAACGGACCTTCAGGCTATTCAAGATGCTCTCTTGAATTATTATGCCGGCGCCGGTACGTATCCGGTTTCAAATGAACTTCTGGCGCTTAACAAGAAAGGTAATGTTGTTGAGAAAGCTCTTGTCCCCGCACAGCTTGCCAAGTTGCCTACGGATCCTGATTCCACAAAATATTACGCTTATAAGTCAGATGGCTTTACCTTTACACTCTCGGCTGTTCTTGATAATTCAAATGATGCTGAAGCAGTAATTGAAAACGGCAAAGTATTGTATAAATTGACATCGACCAAAACTACCACGCCCGCATCGACAGCAACTTCAACAGCTGCTTCTGGAGCAGGAACATATCCGCCCGTACCGCCTGCCGTTGATAGTACATCAACCGCTACGTCAGTGCCGTCTTCCCTAAACAGTAATTTTTAGCTATAAAGAATAAGCTTAAAAATTAAGAAAAAGAGGTTAATATGATATATGTTTTGATAGTTCTGGCTGTCGTTGTGTTGTATATAATTGTTGTTTTTAACGGTTTAATAAGCCTGAAAACGCGCAGTGAAGAAGCGTGGAGCGATATTACGGTTCAGCTCAAAAGACGTTACGACTTGATTCCAAATTTGGTAAGCGCAGTCAAATCATACGCCAAGCATGAAAAAGGTGTGTTTGAGGAAGTCACCAAAGCTCGTGCCAATGCTATTGATGCCAAGGATATTAAGGATAAAGGAAAAGCGGAAAACGAACTCTCAAAAACGCTCAAGTCGATTTTTGCCGTTGCGGAAAATTATCCTAACTTGAAAGCCAATGAAAACTTTCTCAAGCTTCAAGGAGATTTGACTGATACTGAAAATAAAATCGAAGCGTCGCGAAGATTTTATAATGCTAATGTTCGCGATTTTAATATTAGGATTAAATCGTTCCCAAGCAACATAATCGCATCTTCCTTTAAGTTCGAAGCCAAAACATTATTTGAAGTTGAAGCTTCCCAGAAAGAAGTGATAGAAAAGGCGCCAAAAGTTGAGGTATGAAGAAAATATTAATTATTGTTATTGCGGTTGTAGTTCTGATTGGCATCGGGGTTTTAATTGCCAAATTAAGGGGTAATAAAACTCCTCAGATAAGAGAAGAAGTTACCGATCAGGGATTTAATATTGCTCAAGGTAAAGATCAAATTTCTGGGCAATACATCGATCCTGATTCGGTTGATTTTGGCGTAGCCGTATACCTAAACGCTACGCCGACCGAAGAATCGCAATCGGCAGCTAATTATGATTTTAACGGCCTGAAGATTACTTCTGCAGCTTATAAAACTTCCGATAGTCGCAAGGCGGTAGAGAATTTTTATAAAAATCAATTCGGTTCCGACGTGCAAACAGGCGAGTTTATTCAGGGCGATACCACTTATAAAATTATCAAATCCAAAGCGGGCACCGGTCCGATTGTTAATATTTGGACAGATGCGGGAACTACTTATTTTGCGATTATAAAATCTGCCGGTTAACGCGTTGTGCTCTAATTAAAAGCGAAAGGCCCCCTGAGAGTCGGGGGCCGTGGAAAGTGAGTGGTCTGAAGGTCTGGCTGGAGGCCAGACCGGAATTCTTGAAAGAGCGGGCCTAGAGACGGAGACTTGGCTGTACACGCTAGGGAGGGAGGGGTCGAGATGCACGTGTCATTGCGCTTTGGCACCATCCCTAGGCCCGTGAGCCCATTATCGCTTATCTATTTAAAAAGTCAAGCCCCGACGCTTTGGTCGGGGCGCAGACCCTCGCAGACAACACTTCTGTAAGTACAGGATACAATCCGTTTTACAGAAAGTTGTTCTGGCGGGGTCAAGGGTTTAGCTAGATCAATGTTCAAGAAATAAATACCATTGCCAACGAGCAGGTGTCAGGGTAAAATTTGGCTATGGACAAACAAGAAGCGCGAAAACGAATCGAAGTATTAAAAAAGGAAATCGATCAAAATCGATATCTTTATCATGTTGAAGATAAACCCCGGGTTTCGGATGCGGTTGATGATTCGCTAAAACGCGAACTAGCACGTCTTGAAGAGCAGTATCCCGATTTGGTAATGAAAGACTCGCCGACTCAAAGAATAGGAGGCAAGCCGCTTGAGAAATTTGAAAAGATTGCCCATCAAATTCCCATGTTATCGCTTAATGATGTTTTTTCGGAGGAGGAATTTTTGGCATGGGAAGAGAGAATTTCCAAGCTGGTTGGACGAGCGAAAATCGAAAGATCCGGTTATTACTCGGAGGTTAAAATGGATGGACTGGCGGTTTCTTTGATTTACGAAAACGGTGTTTTTACGCGAGGAGCAACTCGCGGCGACGGCAAGGTGGGGGAGGATGTCACAAATAATTTAAAAACTATTGAATCAATACCGCTTAAACTGCGAAGTCATCCTGAACTTGATTCAGGATCTACCCTTGAAATCCGCGGTGAAATCTATATCGATAAAAAAGATTTTGAAAAAATCAACGCCGAGCAGAAAAAGAGCGGGGGCCAGATTTTTGCCAATCCCAGAAACTTGGCGGCCGGTTCTATTCGCCAGCTTGATCCAAAAGTTTCCGCCTCGCGAAAACTAAAGTTTATGATGTATTCGATTGTCTCTAACCTTGGTCTTGATTTGCACTCGAGCGAACATGAGATAGGTCACGAGCTTGGGTTCAATGCAAACTTTCGCTTAAATAAGATTTGTCATAGTGCCAAAGAAGTGGTCAGCTTTTGGAAACATTTGTCGGAAATTCGCGATTCGCTTACTTATCAAATTGACGGAATTGTCGTTTCGGTAAATGACAGGAAAACTTTCTCACGCCTTGGCGTGGTTGGCAAAGCGCCGCGCGCACAAATCGCTTTCAAGTTTCCGGCCGAAGAGGCAACTAGTGTTATTAAAGATATTATTGTTCAGGTCGGACGTACAGGAAAATTAACTCCGGTGGCGGTTATGGAGCCGACGATTGTGGCTGGTTCGACGGTTTCACGGGCGACACTTCATAATGCCGAAGAGATTGTCCGCAAAGACATTCGAATTGGCGATACGGTTGTGATTAGAAAAGCGGGCGATGTCATTCCCGAAGTTGTTGAACCGATCAAAAGGATGCGCACAGGCAAAGAGAAAGAATTCAAAATGCCGACAGAATGTCCGATTTGCGGCGGTAAAGTTGTAAAGCGCGAGGGGGAAGTTGATCATTATTGCGCTGACAGAAATTGCTCTACTCGTGAGCTTCGCCAGCTTAATCACTTTGTTTCAAAAGGCGCTTTTGAGATCGATGGGCTTGGACCGAAGATTGTGGAGCAACTGGTGGCGCAGGGATTGGTCAAGGATGCTTCTGATATTTTTTCTCTAACCGAAGGCGATCTTGAACCGCTTGAGAGATTTGCCAATAAATCTGCTCAAAATTTAGTTCGGTCGATAGGGGAGGCAAGGGAAGTTGAGCTCGATCGATTTATTTATTCTCTCGGAATTCGCCATGTTGGCGATCAGATGGCACAGGATTTAGCCAAGCAGTTTGGTAATTTAGCGGAATTTAAACATGCAAATAGTGATGATTTAAATAAAATGTATGGAATAGGGGAGAAGGTGGCGGAGTCGGTAGTTGAGTATTTATCAGACGAAAGAAACAAGAAGCTCATTGATGATTTGGTCAAAAATGGTGTAAAAGTCAAAAATTATCATTCCCCTGTCGTGAGAAATCGTCTAGATGGCAAAAGCTTCGTTGTGACTGGATCGCTCGAGTCGATGAATCGCGATGAAGCGCACAAAAAAATCACCCAATACGGCGGAGTTGTTTCTTCGTCAGTCACTTCAAAAACAGATTATCTAGTTGCTGGAGAAGATCCGGGTTCGAAATTAGAAAAAGCGCAAAAACTTGGCACGAAAATAATTTCCGAGCAAGAATTTCTAAAAATGCTCTGACGCTGGGGTGTCATCCTGAACTGGCAGTACCCTGTCATCCTGAACTCGTTTCAGGATCTCTTTCAGGATCTACTTTATAAACCTGACCTGCCTGCATTGTTATGCAATACATTCGGGCAGGTGAACTTTGAACTTTACGAACCCCGCTCTGCTATCGGGGTCATCCCGCTCTCCCGCCTGAAACGATGTTTCACTTCGGGCAGGTGATGCGGGATCTGCAATCCAGCGAAGGATCTTATTTTCTCCGTCATCCTGAACTTGATTCAGGATCCACTTTACGAACTCTGTCTCTTCCAATCCCTCCTGTTTTGAGGTAGGATTTAGGTACTATGGCTCAACAAGAAAAATGCCGTCAGTGTTCGAAGTCGTTTGCGGTTTGCGGGCGGAACGCAAACCTAAGAAGAGGGAATGAATTTTATGGAAGATAAAATCTGCAAACAGTGCAACACCAAATTCGCGATAGGCGGGGACGATTTGGGATTCTGCAAAAAAATCAGTCCTACTTTCGATGGCAAAACTTTCGAAATCCCCGTGCCCACGCTATGTCCTGATTGTCGTAATCGAAGACGGCTCGGTGTTAGAAATGTCGTCAATCTTTACAAGAGAAAATGCGATATGTGCGAAAAAGAAATCGTTTCTATGTATTCGCCCGATAAGCAACTTAAAGTATATTGCTCCGATTGCTGGTGGTCGGATAAATGGAGCCACGCGGATTACGCGCAAGAATATGATCCAAGCAGAAGCTTTATCGAGCAGATCACCGATTTAAAAAAGAAAGTACCCGCCCCCGCTTTGATGCATGTTAATTCTGAAAACAGCGATTATATTAATTTTGCTAACGATAATAAGAATTGCTACTTGGTTTTTCTAGCCGGCAGAAATGAAGACACTTACTATGGATATTGGACGGAAGACAGCAAGTCGTGTGTCGATGTTTCTTATAATTTATTTTGCGAACTCTGCTACGAGGGGATAAATTTGGGTAAGTGTTATAACGTTCACTGGTCGGTTAATTGCAGCAATTGTCGAGATTCGTATTTTATTGAAGATTGCGCCAGCTGTTCGGACTGTATTTTGTGCAGTCGAATGGCAAGGAAACAATATTGCTACAAAAATAAGCAGCTCACAAAAGCAGAGTATGAAAGAATTAAAGCCGAATTTTTGGCAGGTCTTGGAACAAAATTGGACGAATATAAAAAGGAGTTTAGGGAAATAGTGCAATCGCAACCGAAAAAATATTCCCAGATGTTAAGATCGGAAAATTGCTCGGGTGATAATATTTTCGATTCAAAAAATTGCCATACTTGCTTTATGACCTCGAAGAGTGAAAACTGCAAGTTTTGTTATGACTTGGTTAATGGAAAAGACTGTTGTGATATTACAGGCTTTGGAATACCGATAGAACTTATTTACGAATCACAAAATATTGGAATCGGTTCGGGACGATGCGCTTTTATAAGTTTTGCTTATCAGCTGGCAGATTCCTATTACTCTGAACACTGTTACTACTCGAAAAATTTATTTGGTTGCGTCGGTGCTAAGAATCATGCCGAGTATTGCATTTTGAATAAGGTGTACTCAAAAGAAGAATATGAAAAGAAAGTAACCGAGATAATCGCCAATATGCAGAGCTTTGGTGAGTGGGGAGAATTTTTTCCATCGAGCTTTTCTTCATTTGGCTACAACGAAACAATGGCCGACGTTTATTATCCACTATCCAAGGAAGAAGCCCAAAAATTGGGTTATCTGTGGCAAGACAACAACTATGATATTGGCTTCAACGGCTCACCGTATGAGCCGTTGCCGACAGAGAAATATAAGCAGGATGAGGCCGAAAGGAAGAAGCTTCTTGACGGCGTATTAAAATGCCAAAAATCCGGAAGGCCTTTTAAAATAACGCCCCAAGAGCTTTTATTTTATATTAAGAATAATATCCCGATACCTCGCTTTCATTATTTAATCAGAATGCAGGATCGATTGGACTTGATAAATCGATTTAATTTATATCATCGTCGGTGTGATTGTAAAGAATCAGGCCACGATCATGACGGTAAGCGTTGCGAAAGAAAGTTCGAAACAACATATTCTCCCGAGCAACCCGAAAAAGTCTACTGTGAACAATGTTATTGGTGGGAAGAAAAGTAAGTATGAATTAAGTATATAGAAGTGAGTATTTGGCATGCAGACAAAGACCTGTACACAATGTAGCCAGAAGTTCAAAATCACCGACGATGATCTAATTTTTTATAAAAAAATATCGCCGACTTTCGATAGCAGAACGTTTAAAATTCCTGCTCCGACTTTGTGTCCGAAATGTCGAGAAATTCAGAGGCTTGCTTGGCGAAATGAACAATCGCTTTATAAAAGGAAATGTGACAAAACGGGCAGAAATATTATTTCAATGTTTTCTACCGATAAAACGGATTACAAGATTTATGAAACCGAAGAATGGTGGAGAGATGATTGGGATGCAATTGAATTTGCTACGGAATTTGATCCACAAAGATCATTTTTTGAACAATTTAATGAACTTGTGCATCGCGTTCCCAGAAATTCTTTGATGAACACAAATACTGTCAACTGCAAATTTTCCAACTATATCGCTGAGACGAAAGATTGTTACATGTGTTTCACGACCTATTACAACAGTGAGAAGATGATTTATTCAAAAGACGTACACTATTCCAAGAACTCCGTTGACTGTCTATTCGTGGATCACATCGAAAACTGCTATGAATGCTTAACTACCAGCGCTTCTTATGGCTGTAAATATTCTATTCGGCTGAATAATTGTCGCGATTGTTGTTTTTCGATTGATTTGGTCGGATGTTCAGATTGTTTGCTTTGCTCAAACCTAAATCGCAAGCAATATTATATTAAGAATAAGAAATATACCAAAGAAGAGTACAAAAAGAAGCTGAAAGAATACAATTTTGGCTCGCACGCTACAATAGAAGAGTTGCAAAAAGAATTTCAAACTATGCGGGATAACTCCTTTGTCAAATATTCAAATCAAATTCAATGCGAGAATTGTCAGGGTGATGATCTTTTGGAATGCAAAAATGCCCGTATGATTTTTGCTGGTACCCGTGTTGAAGATAGTAAATATTCGGTTAGGTCGGTGGATGTAAAGAATTGTCTGGATGTTATGGGCGGTTCGGTCGAGTGGTGCTACTTCGGAAATAATCTCGGCTATGGATCAAATATTATATTTTCAAGTAATAATTTATACTGCGGCTTCAATATCTATTGTGATAATTGCTATCATAGTAAAAATTGTTTTGGCTGCGTCGGGCTAAGGAATAAGCAGTATTGTGTACTCAACTGGCAATATACGAAAGAAGAATATGAAAAAAAAGTTGTCGAGATCATCGAGAGAATGATTGAAGATAAAGAATGGGGCGAATATTTTCCGATGTCAGTTACGCCATTTGGCTATAACGAAACAATGGGTTTGCTTTATTATCCCCAAACAAAAGAGGAAGTTGTCGCTCGCGGCGGTAAATGGCAGGATAACGATTACTCGCTCAAGCATGACGAATCATTTTATGTACCAAAAGACAATATTTCCTCTTATCAAGACGAATCAGAAAGAAAAGAACTTCTCTCCGGTATTTTGAAATGTGAAAAGACAGGCAAACCGTTTAAAATAGTTCCGCAAGAGCTAGCGTTTTATCTTGAGCAGAACATTCCAGTTCCGAGAAGACATTATGATGTAAGATTTGATGATCGCTTCCACAGAAGAAACAGGTTTGTGCTTTACGATCGAAAATGTATGTGCGTGGAGAGTGGTCACGATCATAATGGCAGATGTAAAAATGAATTCGAAACAACTTACGCTCCAGACAGGCCGGAAAAAGTATATTGTGAAAAATGCTATCAGAAAGAAGTAGTATGAAAAAATGTATTTCTTGTGAAAAAGAATTCGAAATTGAAAAAGAGGATTTAGATTTCTATCAGAAAATTGGACCCGTTATTGAAGGCAAGAAGATTATTATAGATTCGCCTCAAGAATGTTCTTCGTGTCGCGAGCTGAGACGTTGGGCTTATCGCAACCAAAGCTCGCTTTATAATGCAAAGTCAACGCTTTCGGGCGAGGAGATGGTTTCACTTTATCCGGCTGATACAAAATACACCGTTTATAAAGAAAGTGAGTGGTGGTCTGACAGGTGGGATGCGACCGATTACGGACAGGATTTTAATTTCAATAAACCATTTTTTGAGCAATTTTATGAACTACAAAAAAAAGTGCCAAGGCGGGCATTACAGCAAGACGGAACCAATGAAAACAGCGAATATACAACATATGGAATCAACAATAAAAATTGTTATCTTACTTTCGCTTGCGGAGCGAGCGAAAATGTTTATTATGGCGATTGGTCATATCAGCTCAAAGAATGTTTAGATTGCACGAAATGTGTTCAAGGCGAACTCCTCTATGAATGTGCAGATTCTAATAATTGCTATGACTCGATTTATCTTAAAAATTGCAACAGTTGCCGCGATTCATACTTGCTAGAAGAATGTCAGAGTTGTTCTAATTGTATTTGTTGTAAAAATCTGGTTGAGAAAGAATATTATTTTTTCAACCAAAAGATCTCTAAATCCGAATACCAAAAAATTGTCGACGAAGGGAAAAAGGATAATTTCGAGAACCTCAAAGTAAAATTTGATAAATGGAAAGTAAATCAGCCGACACGTTTTGCGAGAATTTATGCTTCGGAAGATTGTGCGGGCGATAATATTTTTCAAGCAAAAAATTGTAAGAAATGTTTTGATATGCTCCTGGGAGCTGAAAATTGTAAATATTGCTATTTTAGCGGCGGGGGAGCGAAAGAGTTATTCGATTGCAATATGACTGGTCAGGGAAGTGAACTTCTTTATGAAATGCAGGCAACCGTCGGATCTTATAACTGCGGATTTATTAATTTTTGCAGAACTTCAAAAAATTGCTTCTACTGCGATTCTGTCAGCTCCTGCGATAGCTGCTTTGGTTGTATTGGTTTAAATCATAAAAACTACTGCATTTTCAATAAGCAATTCAAAAAAGAAGAGTATGAAAAGTTAGTTCCCGAAATTATCAAACATATGCAAAAGCACGGGGAGTGGGGACGGGGTTTGCCAATAATAAACTCACCTTTTCCATTTAATGATACTGTTGCGCAAGAACTTCACCCGATCACAAAAAAAGAAGCAGAAAAAAAAGGATATCAATGGAACGATAATAAAGTTTTGCCGCAAGACGAAACAATAATCACAAAAGACGTTTATAAGTGTGACACTTGCCAGCGGAAATTTCAAATGATTCCACACGAACTATATTTTTATAAGCGGATCGGTATCAACAAACCATCTAAGTGTTTTTCTTGTCGCAGAAAAGCTCGGCTCAAGGATAGAATAAATTATTCCTTGTTTAATCGGCAATGTATGTGTAAAGAATCAAGACATGATCATAAGGGAAGGTGTAAGAACGAATTTGAGACAACCTACGCACCTGATAGACCGGAGAAAGTATACTGCGAAAAATGTTATCAAAAGGCAGTGATTTAGTTTATAAAGTTAGAAAGTTCATAAAGTTTAAAAAATGGCAGAGAATAAGAATTGTAAAATATGCAAAGAGAAATTCACGGTTGATGATTCGGACTTAGCTTTTTACAAAAAAATCAGTCCGATTTTTGATGGAAAAGTATGTGCGGTTCCGTCGCCGCAGCTTTGTCCGCAGTGCAGGATGATTAGACGGATGATTTGGCGCAATGAAAGAAAGCTTTATAACAATAATTGCGCGCTCTGCGAGAAAGAAATAGTTTCGGTTTATTCACCTGACAAAAAATTTAAAGTTATATGTCCGGAATGTTTTTGGTCGGATAAATGGGATCAATACGGAAGCGGCCGAGTGTATGACGAGAAAAAATCTTTTTTCGAGCAGTACAATGATCTTATGCACAGCACATATCTTTTGACTCTTTTTTCCACCAATCTTGAAAATTGTGCCTACTGCAATCAAGAGATAAATAGTGCTGACTCATATTTATGTACGGGGGGAAATGACAATAGGGATTGTTTTTATTGTAACAGCTGTATTCACGGAAACGATATGACGGATTGTTGGGGAGTGGGTTTTTCTGAAAAAGTTCACAACAGCGTTTTTTCGGTGGCCTGTTTCAATTGCCAATATCTTTACAACTGTCACATGTGCAAGGACTGTTATTTCTTAAATGACTGCGTTGGATGCGACCACTGCTTTGGCTCGACCAATCTAAGATATAAAAAATATTATTTTTTTAATCAACAATTAGAAAAGCAGGACTATTTCAAGAAAATCGAAGAGTATCTGAGCAGTTATAAGGGTGTCAAAAAAGCTCAAGAAGAGTTTACAAAACACAAGCTTAAGTTTCCTTATAAATATGTAACTACGATAGCGAGTGAAGAGAGCTGTACCGGCGATATTATGTTAAATTGCAAAAATGTAAAAGACAGCTATTACGCTTATAAAAGCGAAAACGCAAAATATGTTTACATAATTGCCAATATGAATGATGTCATGGATATCCTCTCAACCGGTACCGGGGAACTTTCGTATGAAATCGCTTCATCCACTAAGCCCTACGGCAGTGCATTTTTCACCTCTTGTGATCTGATCCGTAATTCTTATTATTGCTATAATTGCACAAACAGCTCTGACCTTTTTGGCTGTGTTAGTTTAAATAAAAAACAATATTGCATTTTCAACAAGCAGTATACGAAAGAGGAGTACGAGAAAAGAGTTGGCGCAATAATAGAGAATATGGCAAAGCGCAGTGAGTGGGGCGAGTTTTTTCCGTCAGGAACTTCGCCATTTGGCTACAATGAATCAAATGCGATGGAGCATTTTCCCCTTAAAAAAGAAGAAGCTAAAAAGATCGGTGCTTTCTGGCAAGACAAAGATTATTCGATGAGGTATGACGGGCCATATTATGAACCGAAAGATATTAAAGAATATGATGTCGAGCAAAATCCAAAAGCCGATAAAGAAATAGAAAAGTGTGTTAATGGGATAATAAAATGCGAAGTCTCAGGCAAGCTTTTTAAGATAATTTCCCAAGAGCTCGCCCAATATATAGAAAACAAGTTGCAGCCGCCGCGCAAACATCCTGACGTGAGGTATAAAGAACGTCTCAATATGTTTAATAAAATGAATCTGTATCATCGCCAGTGTATGTGTGAGAAAGAGGGGCATGGGCACTCTGGGCGATGTAAGACAGAGTTTGATACTACATTTGAATCTGAAAGGAAAGAATTGGTCTACTGTGGATCATGCTACCAAAAATCTGTAATATAATAAGCATGATTCACCCTGAGCACATTCGGCAAACTCAGTATAAACTTAGTCGAATGGGCAGGGATTGCTATCGGAAAAGTGTGATTTAGATCTCTCCATGCGCATTGCTTAATCGAGATGACAGGAGTAGATATTGCCGACTGACCCCTGAAGTGCTAAGATAAAAATAGAAACTCCCGAATAGTACCCAAATCAATAACTCGGATATACACTCGAAATTGAATAGCTTTCGGGCGATAGTTTGGGACATCATTCGGGCAAAATTAGGGAGTAAGTATTATGCTTTCCAAGGATGAAGTTTTAGCTGTGGCGAAGTTAGCGAGATTGGATATTAATGAGGATCAACTTGTTAAATTTCAAAAGCAACTCGAAGACGTTTTAAAGCTTTTTGATGAAGTAAAAAGTATTGATGTTGAAAATGTCAAAGAGACCTCGCAGGTGACGGGACTCAAAAGCGTTACTCGGGAAGATACGGTTAAGTGTGACCCTTCGACAGGCTCAGGGCAGGCTCCTTCGACAGATTCGACGGGTTCGACGAACTCACCGCAGGCGGACTCACTGCAGGCAAGCTCAGGGCAAGCAACTAGGCCATGTGATATTGGCGAACTTCTTCAGAATGTCCCGATCAAGGACGGTACAAACATTGTAGTTCCGAAGGTGATCGGGGCGAAGCCCGATCATACTGAAATAGATTCAGCATCTGCCAAGGAAGATCCCGAATCAAGTTCGGGATGAAATAATAATTATTTTTATTAATGGAATTATTTCAACTAACCATTTCGGAGGCTAGCGAAAAGCTCGCAAAAGGCGAGTTAACTTCGGTTGATTTAACAAAATCAGTGCTAGAGAGAATCAAGTCGGTTGACGATAAAGTAAAGTCTTATATTAGTGTTTTTGAAGAAGGGGCGCTTGAAGAAGCAAAAATATCTGACGAAAGACGAAAAAGCGGTAAAACAATTGGCGAGCTTGATGGCATTCCAATTGCTCTTAAGGATTTAATCTGTGTTAAGGGCTCCGAAACTACCGCCGGATCGAATATCTTAAAGGGATTCATATCTCCATATGATGCAACCGTTACGAATAAATTGAAAAAAGCAGGAGTAGTAATTGTTGGTAAGACTAACCAAGACGCTTTTGCTCACGGATCGTCAACGGAAAACTCCGACTTTTTTACAACCAAGAACCCTTGGGATTTAGAGCGAATTCCCGGAGGTTCTTCCGGTGGTTCTGCTGCTGCTGTTTCAGCCGATGAATGCATCGGAGCACTTGGCACCGATACCGGGGGATCAATTCGTCAACCTGCCAGTTTATGCGGTGTTGTGGGTCTTAAGCCAACCTACGGTCGTGTATCTAGATACGGCGTGATCGCAATGGCATCTTCTCTTGATGTAGTAGGACCTATTACAAAGTCAGTCAAGGATTGTGCAATTATTATGGAAGCAATCGCCGGACCAGACAAGCTTGATTCAACTACTTTAAATGAACCGGTGCCAAAATACTTGTCCGAGATGAAGAAAGTAAGCAAACTTAAAGTCGGCATACCAAAAGAGTATTTTGCCAAAGGCACCGACGATGATGTTTTAAAAGAGCTTAATAAAGCTATTGACGTATTAAAAAAAGCAGGCGCAGAGATTATTGATATTTCCCTGCCTTCAACTGATTATGCCATCTCGCTTTATTATATTATTCAGCCGGCCGAAGTAAGTTCGAATTTAGCCCGTTATGATGGTATCAAGTACGGCTTTTCAACTTTACGCGAAAGTCCCAATCAACCGCTCGATCAGGTGTATTTTTCTTCAAGAAGCGAGGGTTTTGGCGATGAAGCCAAAAGAAGAATAATGCTCGGTAGTTATGTTTTATCGGCCGGTTATTACGATGCCTACTACCGCAGAGCCATGAAGCTTAGAACACTGATTAAGAATGATTTTGACGAAGCCTTTAAAAAGGTTGATGTTATATTGGGACCGGTTTCCCCGACTCCGGCGTTTAAAATCGGCGAAAAAACAGACGACCCGATCCAAATGTATTTAAGTGATATTTTTACCGCTCCGGTTAATCCGGCCGGAGTTCCGGCAATGTCACTACCGGTTGGTTTTGTTGAAAGAGACGGTAAGGAGTTACCCGTTGGACTCCAGATTATTGCTCCCCAGCTTCAGGAACAAGTAATTTTTGATACTGCATTCACGATCGAGCAGGAACTTAAATTAGATCAAAAACCTCAATTATGAGTAAAAAAAAGCAAAATAATCAAGGTCCAAATATCCTTTCGTTTCTCGAAAAAGGAGTAGAGGCATTAGTTGGAAAGCTTTTTTCCAAAATGAGCTTTTCTGTTTTTTCGGAAGGTGAGTTAGAGAGAAGGTGGGGAGAAATTGAGGAACTTGACCCAAAATATTCTGTTATTGAAGGAGACAAATTGGTTGATACAGTACTAAAGCGAGCCGGACTTCAAGGGGAAAGCATGGCTGATCGCTTGCGTAGAACGGAAAAACTAATTCCCCGAAGGATTTATCAAGACATGTGGCATGCGCACAAACTGCGTAATCAACTGATTCACGAAGACGATTATAATATGAATCCGCAACACTCGGTTGAGGCGCTTTGGAAAATGAAAAAATATTTGATAACCCTAGGGGCATTTAAAGATGAGTGAGGAATTTAAAACGATCATAGGGCTTGAGATTCATGCTCAATTAAAGACCAAGAGCAAGATGTTTTGTTCATGTTCCAATGATGCCGAGAACGAAGCACCGAATACTCTTGTGTGTCCAATCTGTTTAGGGCTGCCGGGAACATTGCCGGTTGCCAACAAACAGGCTATAGAATACGTTTGTAAGATTGGTTTAGCGCTCGAATCACGCCTTGTCAAACTTAGTTGGTTTGACCGTAAACACTACTTTTATCCGGATTTGCCCAAAGGATATCAGATCAGTCAATATCAAAAACCATTTTGCGAAGGTGGAGAACTTGAAGTTGGTGGCAAGAAAGTTAGGATCAACAGGGTCCATTTGGAGGAAGACGCAGGAAAACTCATTCATTCTGATGGAGGCATGTCGTATGTTGACCTGAATCGTGCCGGTACGCCGCTTGCTGAAATAGTTACAGAGCCCGACATAGAAAGTCCTGCTCAAGCGAAAGATTTTATGAAAGAGTTGCGCGAGCTCTTACGCTCGATCGGGGTATCGGATGCTGATATGGAAAAGGGACATCTTAGATGCGATGCTAATATCTCAGTAGTTAAAAGTGAAAAGGGTAAAATTAAAAGCTCGCCGATTGTGGAGATTAAGAACCTTAACTCTTTTAAGTTTGTTGAGAAATCTCTGGCAATCGAAGAAAAAAGATTAAGGGAAGATTTCGATTCGTGGCCCAAAAAGCAAACAAAAGTTACGCGCGGATTTGATTCTAAAAATAATAAAACATACCAGCTTCGAGAAAAAGAAGAGTCGAAGGATTATCGCTATTTTCCGGAGCCAGACATTCCACCAATTGAACTTCATGAGTTATTTGATTTGGAAAAAATTAAAAGCGAGCTCGGTAAATTACCCTCTTGCTCGAGATCTGAACTTGAGGAGATTGGACTTGATGAGCAAACTGCAAAAGTTGTAATGCAGGATAAGAAAATATTAAATCAGATCTCTTTACTCAAAGAGAAAGGTGTTAGCATTAGTCATAAATTGATTAAAACCTTAATCAACGAGAAGACGACACGAGAATTTTCGGCTGAGCAGCTTGAAGATTTGGCTGTTTTGCTTGAGAAGGGAATCCCTTCAAATATCTTAAGGTTGCTTATTTACGAAGCACAAGATCAAGGAAAATTGCCAAGTGAGTTTTACGAGGAAGACTCAACTGATATTGAAGCAATCGTCGAGGAAGTTCTACGAAAAAATAATGATGCGGCGAGTAAATATAAATCTGGTAAGACGGAAGTAATCGGGTTTTTGATTGGCGAGGCGATGAAACTCTCAAAAGGCAAAAGTGATCCGAGCACAATTCGTGAAAAAATAATTAAAAAGTTAAAGGACTAGCATGGCGGAAAAAGAAAAACCAAAATTGTCCCGAAGAGCTAGATTAGCGCGTGAGTTTAACGCGCAGTTTGTGGAAACACTAACGACGCTTCTAACAACTGCTTTTGGACTTGTGGCGGCTTTTGCGTGGAATGAAGTAGTTAAAGGCGCGATAGATAAATACATTGCCACCGGTTCGACCTTAGTATCCCAGTTTATTTACGCTCTGCTGGTAACGCTTCTTGCGGTTATTATTTCATTTCAGCTTGGTAAAATCGCAGCTATCTATAAGGTGAATTCTGACGAAGACGGGGAGTAATTTCTCAAAGCCCGTTTTAAGTTTTTTTGGTATAATTTTATTCAGGAGGAAGAAAATGACCAATGGTCAAAACAAGTCGCTAATTAGTTTTTTAATAATTGTCAGTTTCTTGTCGGGAATTGTCGGAGGCGTGGGGGGGATGGCACTACTGGCAACATCGACAAGCTTGCAAAAAAGCTTGGGAA
>Ga0180007_10000647_pt1 | contig 55262 bp, 52 predicted proteins | sample MM_PC_MetaG_FD_121122 | JGI IMG/M metagenome (GOLD analysis project Ga0180007, IMG submission 121122) | Groundwater microbial communities from the Aspo Hard Rock Laboratory (HRL) deep subsurface site, Sweden - MM_PC_MetaG | ecosystem: Environmental > Aquatic > Deep subsurface > Groundwater...
CAGAAACAAGTTTTGAGCAAGGAGCGTTTTAATTTATAATTAAACTACCCACGATGATTTGGATCGCCTTTGAGGCGACCCCACTCATCAAGCCACCGCCTTTGGCGGGGGTGTCTGACTTTAATATGAATAACTTAAGAGTTTGTATTTTAGATTATGGCTCTGGCAATGTCCAATCGGTTTATAATATATTTAAAATTTTACTTCTTGAAAAGGTTGTGGTTTCTAATAAGACCGCAGATATTGAGTCAGCCAGCCATATAGTATTGCCTGGTGTCGGTGCTTTTGGTGCGGCTATGGAAAAAATAAAAAAGAAAATTCCTTTAGACGTCTTGAGCCAGGCCGTCTTAAAAGATAAAAAACCTTTTTTGGGGATTTGCGTTGGCATGCAGGTTTTGGCTGATAAAGGTTATGAATTTGGCGAGCATCAAGGTTTGGGCTGGATTGCCGGAGAAGTTATTAAAATGGAATCAGGCGAACTCCCCTTGCCCCATATTGGTTGGAATAATATCAACATCATTAAAGAATCCCCATTATTAGAGAAATTTGATGATAATCAGGATTTCTATTTTGTTCATAGTTATGCTTTTAAAGAAAAAGATGCTTCAAATGTAATTGCTACTACAGAGTATGGGGAGAAATTCTGTTCTATAATATCCAAGGATAATATATTCGGCGTTCAGTTTCATCCAGAAAAAAGCCAGAAAGCCGGCAGGATTTTACTAGAAAATTTTATCCAGCACCTGCCTGTAAAGTAAACTTCGAAAAGAAGGTGCTGGATTTATTAAAATGTAATGAAAAAAAATCGTCTTATACCAATATTGTTATTAAGGGATGGCTGGCTGGTTCAGAGTAAGGAATTTAAGCGCTACCAGAACTTAGGCAATCCTATCACTTCTGTAAAAAGGTTTAGCGAATGGGCGTCAGATGAGTTGATCTATTTAAATATTTCTAAAACCGAGAGGCACGATTTGCGCCGAGACGACCAAGGATATCCAAACCGCAGTTCATTTAAAGAAATAATCAAAGATGTTTCTAAAGTAACTTTTATGCCCATAACAGTTGGAGGCAGAATTAGAACTAAAGAAGATATCAGGGAGTACTTAACTTTAGGAGCAGATAAAGTGTCAATAAACACCAAGGCCTTGGAAGATAAAGAGTTTATTTCTCTGGCTGCTAAAGAGTTTGGCTCCCAATGTATAGTAATTTCAATGGATGTTAAAGTTGTTGATGGCCAATATGCCGTGATGTCTAAAGGCGGCACAGAAAGAACGCAGTATCAGCCGGAAGAATGGGCAAAAATTGTTGAAACACAAGGTGCCGGCGAGATTTTACTAAATTCCATCAATCGCGACGGTCAGCAAACAGGTTTTGACATTGAACTTATAAAAAAAGTTTCTGCAAGCGTAAAAATTCCAGTAATTGCCTGCGGCGGCGCCGGCGAGTGGTCCCATTTTGCAGAAGTTTTTAGAAAAACCAAAGCCGATGCTGTGGCGGCAGCGAACATTTTTCAATACATTGACCAAAGCGTTTATCTGGCAAAAAAGTATCTTTACGATAATGGCTATAATGTTAGACCGCCGGACTTATTAATCAATATTTGAAATAGTGTATATGAAATACTGTACTAAATGCGTTTATCCTCAAATAACCGTTAATCTGGAGATAGACAGTAACGGAGCTTGTTCCAGCTGCCGGACTTTTGAAAAGTTCAAGGAATTAACCCCGGAGTTTTGGGAAAAGCGCAAAAAGAAGTTTGAAAGCATTCTGAAAGAAGTTATCAAGAATAATAAATCGGGTTATGATTGCGTTATTCCAGTCAGCGGTGGCAAAGATAGCTATTACCAAACTCATATAATTGTCAGCGAATATGGTTTAAAACCGCTTTTGGTTACTTATCATGGCAATAACTATTTACCCGAGGGTGATTATAACAGGGATAGAATGCGCCAGGTATTTGATGCAGATCACCTGGTATTTGGCCCCAGTGTAGAAGCGCTGAAAAAATTAAACAGAATCTGTTTTAAAAAAATGGGAGATATGAACTGGCATAACCATTGCGGTATTATGACCTATCCCATTCAAACTGCGGTTAGGCATAAAATCCCACTAATTATTTGGGGTGAAACTAATTGGGATATTTCCGGCATGTACGACCCGGATGATTTTGTAGAATTCAGCGCCCGTGTTAGGCATGAGCACGATCTGCGTGGTTATGAATGGTATGATATGCTTAATGATGAAAAAGAAAAACTTACGGAAAATGATTTATCATGGGCTAAATATCCGTCCGATGAGGAAATTTTAAAAGTCGGCGTCAGGGGCATATTTATCGGGAATTTTTTTGAATGGAATCCCAACAAGCACGCAAAAATGGTTCAAGAAAAATATGGCTGGAAACCTAGGGAGGAGCCGTTTGAAAGAACCTATAGGCAATTTTCCAATTTGGATGACAGGTACGAAAACGGCGCTCATGACTTGTTAAAATTCATTAAATTTGGCTATGGCCGGGCTTCTGATCATGCTTCTAAAGATATTCGGACGGGATATTTAACCCGTGAGCAGGGCATAGAAATGGTTAAAAAGTACGACCACGTTGTTTCCAGCGATTTAGATTATTGGCTAAATTATGTTGGCATGACTAAGAACGAGTTTTGGCAGACTGCCGATACCTTTAGAGATCCGCGGGTCTGGAGAATTGAGAATAATGAGTGGGTTAAAGATAATATCTGGGGCGGTTCCTCGGCCTATGGTCCAGTTCATTTATCAGCCGAAAGTATTAAATTATTTAATGAACGTCAGAAAAAAATAAATAATAATAATTAATAACAGAAGTTACGCAGTTGTCAATATAAATTACTAAGATTAGCCAAATTTTTCACTATTCATCTTAAATTTTTAATGAATAAAAAAAGCAAAATTCTAATTGTCGGACTCGGCTCTATTGGTCAACGTCATTACAATAATCTAATTAAGCTTGGCTATAAAGATATAACTGTTTTTGATGTTGATGAAAAGAAGATTACCTTTCAACAAGCTCAAGATGAAAAAAGATTAAAAGACTATAAGACTATAAGAAGAATAACTGTTAGTGAATTAAAAAAATTTGACGTTATTTTTATTTGTAACCCTAATAACGTTCATATAAAAACAGCTCTTTTATGTGCCCAAGCCGGTTGTCACTTATTTATAGAAAAGCCCTTATCGCATAATTTCAATAATATTGATAAGTTAATCGAAATTTGCCAGAAGAAGAAATTAATAACTATGGTTGGCTGCAACATGAGATTTCATCCTTGTTTAAAGTTCATCAAGAACTATTTAGAGCAGGGCAAGCTGGGAAAAGTTTACAGCATCAGCCACGAATTTGGTTATTACCTTCCTTACTGGCGACCTAAACAGGATTATAAAAAGAATTACGCGGCTAAAAAAGCCACGGGCGGCGGCATTATTTTAGATGACATTCATGAATTTGATTTATTGTTTTGGCTGAATAATTTTGCAGACATCAAACAGTCAAAATTTGTTTTTGATCAAGTCAGCAATTTAAAAATTGAAACCGAGGACATCTGCCTGGCTGCATTTAAATTCAAAAATAATGTTGTTGGTTCAGTCAAATGCGATTATCTTCAGCAAAACTATACCAGGAACTGTAAGGTGATTGGCGCCAAAGGCAATTTAGAATGGGATTTCAACCGTAATATTGTCTGGTTAAAAAGTCATGATAGCAGTAAAAAATTATTTGCAATTAAGAATTTTGATTTTAATAAAGTTTTTATTGATGAAGTAAAATATTTTTTCAGCTGTTTAAAAAAGAAACAGAAAACTTTCAACGATTTAAAGACTGCTGATGATGTTTTAAAAATATGTCTAAAAAGATAAACAAGAACCTGTGCATAATCCAAGCCCGGATGGGCGCCACCAGACTGCCGGGGAAGGTCTTATTAAAAGTAAATAACATCACTTTATTGGAATATGAAATAAAAAGGGTCCAGCAAGCAAAAAAGATAGATAGAATTGTGGTGGCCACCACCATTAATAAACAGGACGATAAAATTGCAGAGCTATGTCAACAAATCAAAATTAACTGTTTTCGCGGTTCAGAGCAAGATGTTTTAGATCGTTACTATCAATGTTCATTAAAATATCCTGAATACAAAAATATAATTAGAATAACCGGCGACTGCCCGTTAATTGATCCTAAAGTAGTAGACGATGTTATCAATTTTTTTGAAGAAAACAGCTTTGATTATGCCAGCAATATTGAAAAGGAAACTTTTCCCGATGGCCTGGATGTGGAGATTTTTGCTAAAGATGCTTTGGCTGAATCAGCAAAAAACGCCTGGCTTCTTTCGGAGCGTGAACACGTTACCCAGTACATCAGAAAAAATAAAAAGTTTAAAAAAGGCAATTTAGCGGCTAAAAAAAACTATGCAAATTTCAGATTAACAGTAGATAATAAGGAGGATTTTGAAGTGGTTGAGTTTTTAATAAAAAACAGCAGTCAAACCGCCGGCTATTTAGATTATATTTCACTTTTAGAAAAAAATCCTCAAATTATGAAAAAGAATATGCATATTATCAGGAATGAAGGGCTGTTAAAGTCATTAAGAGAGGATAGAATAGTTGATGGCGATAAATAAATCCATCACCTTCCTAGCACCACTTTGGTGCGGGATAGCGGGGCTGTCTGGAAGGTGCTGGATAAAAACGTTCTTTAAATTTTAAAAACCTAAAGCAATAATCAGCCCTCCAATAAAGCCGATGATCATTGCCAAAATTTCAATTGAGGTTAAATCTTTCCTTTCTTTGAAAAAATACAAACCAACAAGCGTCGGGAAAATCATTTTGGTAACCAAAAAAATCGGCTGAACAATGGCAATAGGCGCCAGATGATATACCCAGTAGGCCAAAAGCAGAGAAACCCAGATAAAAAAAGACAAGGGAAAAACATTTAAAATTTCTTTTGGCTTGAGGGCACGGCTCTGCCTCTTCCCGTACTTAAATTTATAAATAAAAGCCGTGCCGATTAATGAACCGCCGTACCAGCCCAGCAAAAATACCGGGAAAGTAACGCCTTCCAAAGCAAAATAGCGCATCAAAAAAGCAGTCAAGCCCCAGATAAAGCTAAAGCCTAAGATAAGCCATAACAATCTTTTGTTACCATCTTTAAATCCATTGTTAATCGACCGGCGGCTAAGCAGCAGTATGGCCGCGCTAAAACAAAGGATAATTCCTGCTATCAGCAAGGGGTTAAGGATTTTTAGCTCGTTTAAAAAAGCAAAGCCCAGCAGTATGGCAAAAATATCATCGGCTTGGGCAAAGAGCGATGTTTTGCTTAAGCTAATATTAACAGCCCGCCATTCACAAAAAACAGCTAAGCTATTAAGAATGCCCAGAGTGCCGATTATCAGAATTACAGGCGTTGCCACAGAACCTCCTTTAATAATCAAAAAAGCCAGTGATAGCAAAACACAAAAAAAGTATTGCCAGTACTGACGTATTGTTTTAGAGGGCAAACTAACAATCTTTTTAATTAAAATCGCCGTAACAATATTTGAGGTAAAGATGTAAATAATAATAACCAATTGCCAAGGCATATTAACAAAATATTTATAGTTATAATTTTACAACATTATTTAAAATAATAGAATATGTATGAAAGAAAAATTTAAGAAGAGCAATCAGCTTTTCAAAAAAGTAAGCGAGATGATTCCTTTGGCTTCGCAGACTTTTAGTAAAAGTTACCTTCAGTACATTAAAGGTCAGGCGCCGCTTTTTATAACCCACGGTCAGGGTTCAAAGGTTTGGGATGTTGACGGCAATCAGTATATTGATTTTATCAATGGCCTGTTATCAGTAATTTTGGGCTATCAATATCAAGCAGTTGATTTGGCCATAAAAAAGCAGCTAAAGAAAGGTATTAATTTTTCTTTACCTTCGCCTTTAGAATATGAATTAGCCAGATTGTTAATTAAGCTTATTCCTTGCGCCGAAATGGTTAGGTTTGGTAAAAATGGTTCTGATGTTACTACCGGGGCGGTGAGATTAGCCAGAGCTGTTACTGAACGAGAACATGTCTGTGTTTGCGGCTATCACGGTTGGCACGATTGGTATATTGGGTCAACTGCCAGAAAACTGGGGGTGCCAAAAAGCACGCGCGCCATGACTCACAGCTTTACTTATAATGATATTAATTCTCTTAAAAATATCTTTAAGCGATATAAAAATAAGATCGCGGCCGTTATTATGGAACCAATGAGCTATGTTGAGCCCAAAGATAATTTTTTACAGAAAGTAAAATCACTAACTAACCAAAATGGCGCTTTGCTGATTTTTGATGAAATCATTACCGGCTTTAGATATCCATTGGGCAGCGCTCAAAAGTACTTTAAAGTGATTCCAGATTTGGCAACTTTTGGCAAATCAATGGCTAATGGCATGCCTATCGCCGCCTTAGTCGGCAGAAAAAAATATATGAAAAAGGTCAATGATATCTTTTATTCATTTACTTTTGGCGGAGAAACTTTATCATTGGCCGCAGCCATTGCCACTATCCAGGAGCTAAAAAAGCAGAAGGTAATTCAAAATATTTGGAAAAAAGGCAGATATTTGCAAAATAAAACCAATCAGCTATTAAAGCAGAATGGTTTGGGTGATCTTATCAAAGTTCAAGGCAAACCCTGCTGGCAGGTATTTATTATTTCCGATACTAAAAAATATTCCGGTTTGGAGATTAAAACCTACCTTCAGCAGGAGATTCTACAGTCAGGCATTTTGTGGTATGGGCAGCATAATATCAGCTTTAGTCATACTATAAGTGATATCAATAAATTACTTTTGGTATATAAGAAAATTTTTCCCGAACTGAGGCGGTTAATTGATCAGGATAAATTAAAAGAGCACCTTAAAGGCCAGCCGATTTCTAATATTTTTAAAATCAGGTAAGATGAAATCAAAAGAAGCCATAGTAGTATTAAGCGCCGGTATTAAAAAAGATAGTCAAGGGGAGTGGAAGAATACCGATTTAAATCAAGAAGATAACAGTTATGGAGCGCCGGGCGGGAATTTACGAGTTTTAGCAGCCAGTATTTTATATAAGCAAAATCCTGATCAATATATTATTGCCAGTGGCGGTCGGGGTTGGGACATTAAAAATGATAAAGCTGGCCGTCCTGACCTATCTAAAATTATAAAGGCTGAACTGACAGATTTAGGCATTCCAGGAGAAGTTATTATAGAGGAGAATAATTCTAATAACACCTATCAGCAGTTAAAAGAACTAAAAAAAATAATAGAGAATTATAATTTAAAATATTTGAAAATTATCACCAATCAATGGCATGTTCACAGAGTTAAAGCTATGCTTGAGCACTTGGATGAATTAAAAGATTTATTAAAACAAGTTGAGATAAAATTTATTACCGCTGAAGAAGTAGTTATAAAAGATAATCCAGGCAAATGGCAAAAAGAGATTGATTCAGTTTATCAAAGCGATTGGCTTAAACAAAGAATAAAAATGGAACAGCAGGGTCTTAAACAAATTAAAAACGGAACCTATAAATATGAATAACATTATTATTCAAACTCCAAAAGGAAAGAGGGAGATCGGCCAGGGTCAGCCCGTTTTTATCGTGGCCGAAATGTCCGCCAACCATAATCAATCATACGAAAAAGCTTTAAAAATCATTGAAGCGGCGGCAGAGGCAGGCGTTGATGCTGTAAAATTACAAACTTATACCGCAGATACCATAACCATTAATTCGGCTAAAGACTATTTTCAAATCAAAGGCAATAGTCAATGGTCAGGCCAGACCTTGCATCAATTATACCAGAAAGCTTATACGCCCTGGGACTGGCAGCCAAAATTGAAAGAGTATGCTGAATCAAAAGGACTTTTTGTTTTTTCTTCGCCGTTTGACAATACGGCCGTTGATTTTTTGGAAAAAATGGATATAGGATTATACAAAGTCGCTTCCTTTGAAGTCGTGGATATTCCCTTGCTAAAAAGAATCGGACAAACTAAAAAGCCAGTAATCATGTCGCGCGGCATGGCCTCGATTGAAGAAATTGAACTGGCCATCAAAATTTTAAAAGAAAATGGCTGTCCGCAAATAGCTTTGCTCCATTGCGTCAGTTCATACCCGGCCAAGCCGGCAGAAATGAATTTGAAGACTATTCCGGATATGTCAGAAAAGTTTGAGGTTATTGTTGGTTTGTCCGATCATTCTTTAAGTAATGACGTTTCGCTAGTCGCTGTTGCTTTAGGCGCATCTATTATAGAAAAACATTTTATTTTGTCTCGTTCAGAAGGCGGCCCGGACTCTGCTTTTTCTGTTGAGCCAGATGAATTAAAAAATCTGGTAAGATCAATCAGAGAAATGGAAAAGGCCTTGGGTCAGCCGTCATACGGAGCCGGAATTAATGAATCAGAAAATGTAATTTTTAGAAAGTCTTTATTTGCCGTTCAAGATATTAGGGCAGGCGAAAAGTTAACTGAAAAAAATATCAGGTCAATTCGTCCTGGCTATGGACTAATGCCAAAATATTATGACGAAGTAATGGGCAAAGCAGCTGCCGTTGATATTGAAAGAGGCACGCCCTTAAGCTGGGATTTAATTCAAAAATAAATTTATGGAAGTTAATTACAATATCAGAACAGTCATCAGAGGAGACTCCAAACGTATTTGGGAAATCAGGAATCAACCTGCTACGCGCGAGTATTCAAAAAATTCCGCAGCAATTCCTTTTGCACAGCATGATTTTTGGTTTGAGAATAAATATTTTAAAGGTGATAAAAATATTTGTTTTGTTTTAGAAAAAGATAATAAAGTTGTTGGTTATTGCCGTTTTGATTTTGATGATAAAAATAATAATTATATTACTTCCATTGCTCTTGCTCCTGATTGTCAAGGTAAGGGGCTTGGACATAAACTTTTGAGCGGGTCATTGATAAAATTTAAAACAGATAAAGCCGTTTTAGCTGAAGTAAAAAAAGATAATATTACTTCAGCTAAACTATTTCAAAAAAATAATTTTCATGTATTTAAAAAGGATAAAAAAAATTATTTCTATAAATATAATTGATAGTCATATGTTGGAAAAAAATTTTGGAAAATTAAATAATAAAAAAATCCTAATTTTTCAGCAAAGAGCTTGGGGAATGCGCATTGGCCATTTTTTGGCGAAAAAATTGTATTATGAAGAAGGTTGTAAACTAGCCGCTTTAACTTTAAAAAAATCAACTCATAAGTTTATTACCGAGCAAAGAGAAGTTAAATACGAATATATTGTGAATATTGATGAGATTTTTGAGAATCCAGAAAAAAATTTAGACAAGGAAAATATTTCTTTAAAAGAAATTTGTAAGGAATTGAACATAGATTCAGTTTGGCCGATGATTCAAAGTAATAGACTTTTCGTTAAATCTTATAAAGAAAAATTTTATTACAGTTTTAGACAGAATGTTTCGGATGAATTTATTATCCTATATTTAAAATCTTATTATAAAGCCATCAGAGATTTATTTGAAAATTTTAAACCTGATGCAGTTATTATGGCATCTATTATTTATGAAGGGCATATTATTGTAAGTTTATTTGCAGATAAATATAATATACCTGTTATATCAGTAACAGATTCAAAAATATTCGGCTATAATATTTTTTCGCATAATTATAATAGTGATCGTGGTTTTTTTTATAAACGCATTGATGAGCTTAATAGTGGTGAAATTGAAACTGAAAATAGAAATAAAGCAAAAAATTACATTAGGGAATTTAGGGAAAACTTTAAAAAACCGATCGAAACATTTAGATTAAATAAAAAAAAGTCATTAATACAAAAAGTCAGGTATGAATTATCACCATATTATCATATATTACGTTGGTACATAAAAGGGCCGTCAATTAATGTTTTAAAAAATATTGGGGCATCAATAGATTACAAACCTCCCAAAATTATTTTAAGAGACCATTACTGTTTTAAAAAGTATAAAAAGTTTATGGATAAATTTAATTATTATCCATTTGATGAAATTAAGAAATTTGTTTATTTCCCCTTACAAGTTCAGCCCGAATCCATGATTGATTGTGCAGCGCCGTATTTTAACAACCAGATTGAAATTGCTCGTTTGACAGCTATGTCATTGCCCGACGACTACACTTTAGTGGTTAAGGAACACCCAGCAATGCTGGGTTTAAGAACACCTTCTTATCTTGAGAAAATTGCCAAAACGCCTAATGTAAAGCTGATTGACTACAGAATTTCTACAGAAGATATTTTTAAAAAAACTGATCTTATTATTAGTCCTAATAGTACCAGCATTGCTGAAGCAGCATTTTACTATAAACCAGCTATTCAGCTTGGTGACCTGAGTCTAACATTAAAGTTGCCTAATGTTTTTAAACATACTGATATGACAACTTTAACCGCTAAGATAAAAGAAGTTCTCAAAATTGATTTAAGGAATGGAGATTATGAAAGAAGATTAGAAAATTATGTAGCCGCTGTTTATGATACTGGATTCAAATTTGATTATTGGGGCGCTTGGGAAGGGAGTGTGAAAGGAGATATGGATCATCTTTGGCAAATTTGGAAGAAGGAGATAGAAAGGGTTTTATTTACTTAAGTTTCTGATATGTTTTTCAAAATTCCAATTAAAAAAAAAATACAAAGACTAGTAAAAGCTATTAAATGTTTTTACTATTTTAAAAATCCCTTTACCCTAATAAAGTTTTATAATGGAAGTTTTATTAAAGGAAAATCAATTAGAGTTAAGCCCAGAAAAGGTAATATTTTTTTTGTAGCTAGATCCGGTGATTTTTGGCTGATAAATAAAATTATGAATAATAAGAAGGTGACAGTTTGTTTTGATTCAAAAAAAAATAGAAATTATATTATAGAAGATAATATCTATTTGCGCCAAGGCACTTCAGACACTTTTATTTATCAAGAAATATTTATTGATGAATGTTATAAGGAGGCCGTTGATCAATTAACTAAAGACAGCATAGTAATTGATATTGGCGCTCACATAGGTTTATTCAGTTTATACTGTAGTCCTAAATGTAAGAGAGTTTTTGCTTATGAAGCACATCCTCTAAACTATGATTTGTTATTAAAAAATATAGAAAGTAGAGCAGCAGAAAACGTGAACCCATATAATTTTGCTGTTTGGTCGTTTTCAGACAAGGAAGTTCAAATATCAAATGATAGCAAGGGACAAACAGGGGAATATACAATCAATACTAATAATAATAATAATAAAATGTTTTCTCAGAAAGGATTTCAGGCTAAGACTATAACACTTAAAGATATTTTTACTCAAAATAATCTTGATTTTTGTGATTTATTGAAGATTGATATTGAAGGCGCTGAATATTCTGTTCTTTTATCAACACCAGATACTGTCTTTGCTAAAATAAATTGTATTTACCTAGAGTATCATTCTGATTTAGGAAATAGATATACAGTAACTGACTTAATGTATTTCTTAAAAAATAAAAATTTTACAATTAAAACAAATGAGATTAAAAATTCACATGGCTTATTATATGCCCAAAAGAATGTTGATAAATTATAAAGCAAATTATTTATGAAAATTAGTTGTATTATCCCAACTTGCGACCGACCTGATTTCTTGCCCATAACCATTAGATCGATTTTAAAACAAACATTAAAACCTGATGAAATTTTAATTATTAATAATGGCAAAGGAGAAGTTACTTTACCTGATGATTTAGCAGAGAAAGTTACGGTTTATAATATTATTCCTTACGCCGGCGTGGCTCAGGCCAGAAATTTTGGCGCTTGCTTAGCGAAGGGGGAGTATTTGGCATTTTTAGATGATGATGATTTATGGAATGATAACTATTTAAAAAATGTTGCCAAAGCCATTGATTTGGGTGCGGAGTGCATTATCAGCCGCTTGGATCAAATGGTTGACAAGGAGATATTGCCTTTTAAAAATGCTCACGGTAAAGTATCCATTGACTATATTTTAGTGTTGAACCCAGGCATTACTGGCACAAATATAGTGATTTCTAAAGATGCTTTCTTTAAGCTGGGCGGCTATGATCCGAAACTGCCACCCTCCGAAGATAAAACTTTGATTTTGGAAGCTTTAAGAAATAATATGAAAATAATGACTTTACCCAACAACCAAGCAATTATCAGAGTTCATAATAACGAACGTTTAACAGATTCTGCAAAAATAGCAGAAGGCATATTTCATTTTACTAGAAAGTATTCAGATCTAATGAATAAAAGGCAACTACTAACTAATTGGTTTAAAATTTACCAGTATCGGTATGATTCTGGTAAAAAGTCTGCCTTTGTACCCTTTGTGTTTTTATATGTAATTTTCCGTTTAGTTAAGATTATGTATAATTTTAAAAAAAATAAGACAAAGTGATTATATGAATTTCATGGTCAGGCCGTCAAAATCATTTTTATTTGATGTTTTGGAAAAAAAATTAAGCCGGCTCCCAGGCGAAATCGGTTTGGATGCGGCGTCAGCTCATTTTAAAAATAGAAAAATGTTTAAAACTGACAGCTACTATGGTTTAGATATTGACTTGGAAGCTTTAAAGAAAGGCATTAGTCGCAATATTTTCCCCAATACTTTTGCTCTTTATGCAGATTTAACCAAACTTGATTTATTGCCAGAAAACAGCGCTGATGTTATAGTTTCTACAAATACATTATATATGTTAACCTGCCAGGACAGGTTAAAAGCTATTAATAATTTGGGCAGGTTGACGTATAATAGTTTTTTACTTGAATTGCCTATTGATGAATGTTTATCAAAGGCAATAGAGTTATTGTATAAATATTTTGACCAAGTTAAAGTTATTTATTACAAAAATATTTTCTGCAGGTTCTATGAGAAAATTTTTGAAAAAAACGGCTTTTTGGGCTCGCACCCCATTGCCGGTTTAAAGCCATTCCGTCTTTTGGCTTGGCTGATCAGCCGTTTGGAGTTTTTAACTTGCTTTACTTCGTTTGGCAATGAATCGGCCTTTATTGCTTGTAGTCATAAAAGAGACGTAAAGAGAAAAGAAAAATTTGATTTGTCAAAATTATCCCTTATTGATAACAGGATTTATAAATTATGAGCAAAAAAAATCTAATAATGGAAAAAATAAAGTCATTATGGCGGTATCGTTTAGCGCCTCTTTTGCTTAAGTTTAGTTTATTGATTAATTGTCCTAAATTAACTGCTATTATCTTAGTGATATTAATTAGAAAAATCAATCATCAAGGCGATTATAAAGTTTTATGTTTAGCCAGGAGTATTTTTATGGATGATGTTAGGGCGATGACCATTTTTAGCAAAAAGATCCATTATCTTGCCATTAATTTAAGTATTTTTGAGATGATTTTTAAGTATTTTGCTAAAGAAACAGATTGCCAGAATTTAACCGAAGGCAGTTACCATAGTCACGATTATTGCCGTCAAGGAAAACAACAGTATTATTTATTTCTTAATAGGATGATTCCTGTTTTGCAAAAACTGCTTGGTTTTAATGGAGTTTTGTCGGGCAATTTTAGCTATGTTTCTCAACAAGAATTTGCCAAAGTCTGTGTGGAGAAAAATATACCATTTATTGTTTTATATAAAGAAGCTTTGGTTTGTCACGAATTTTTAAATAATTATCTGAAACCATGCGATGATTACAGTTTTGTCGGTACAAAACTTTTTCCCTACAGTAATAAAATTGCCGAGGCCTTGTTAAATAAGGGTATCCCCGGTTTGATTAAAGAAAAAGTTGGTTGCATCAGAGGTGTGCCTCGTTTAGATTTTTACTTTTTAAATAATAAAAATGGTTCAGATAAAACCAAAAAACAAGTGGTATTTTTTTCCTTTTTTCCAAAAGTAAGTTTTAGATTGTTTTATTTAAATCAGCAACAACTGGAGCGAGTCGAGGCAAAATCTTTGGAATTTTATCGCTCTGTTATGAAGTTTGCTTCAAAGCATAAAGATATTAAAGTGGTCATCAAAACAAAAAGAGCCGACTACTTTATTCAATATGTCAAAGACATTTTAAGCGAGAATTTTAATGAGAATATGGAGAATTTGACTATCACCAATATTATTGACCCAGGCGAGCTGATAAAAAATTCATTTGCCGTTATGGGTTTTAGTTCCACTACTTTAATTGAAGCTCTTATTGCTGGTAAAATAATTATTACGCCATATTTTGGCGATATATTTCCTCAAGGAGCGGTTTGGGACTTTTTTAAAGAGTACCCGGAGCTGGTCAATTACGTTAGGACTTACGAAGATTTAGAAAATTATATTTTAAATCCCGACAGATATCTTAATTATGATAAAAAAATCAAAGACAATTTTTTGGAAAAATATTTATCAGACAGTAAAGGTGGAGCTAGTTTGCGGGCTGAACAAGCAATTCTTGACATAATTACGGATTCTTGCCAAAATTACTGATATAATCTTTCGACAATTAGCGAGTGAGGGGATCTAAAAACAATAAAATAATACCTTATTAATTATTTAATTATTGTAGTTATGAGTACATTTGATAAAAAAACAAAAGGAGATATTTATTTTGCCCAACGAGATAAAGAATTAGACAAATTGATTGATTCCACAACAGGCAAAGTTTATGCTCATTTAGTAAAAAAAATAAATTGCATGCTTTGTGAAAGTCCGGATTATACGGTTTTATTTACCAAAAATGGTTTTGATTTTGTCCGTTGCAATAAATGCGGTCATATTTATGTAAACCCGCAGTTGAGCGAAGAATCAATAACAGCGCATTACAATGATAATTCAAAGACAACAAAGTTGTGTCAAAATTATCTTTCTTCTAAAAAGTCAATGGAGCTTAGGAGTAAGTTATATAAAGATTTTTTTAGTAAGTTAAAGGAGGGTATCCCCGGTGGTAATATTTTAGATATCGGTTGTTCCATGGGTCAATTTTTGAAAATGGGCAAAGATCTAGGCTACGAAGTGCTAGGGTTGGAATTAAATGAGGAGGCGGCTCAACGTGCCAAAAAAAAGTTTGGGGTCCCAGTAGAAAGAAAGTTATTAGAAGAATGTAGCTTTGACGATAATAGTTTTGATATCATTTCGATGTTTGGAGTAATCGAACACCTTCCTAATCCTGTGGAAGTAATAAAAGACGTGTATAGAATTTTAAAGCCGGGAGGAGCTTTTATAGGGCTTTGTCCGAATGTAAATAGTTTAGTTTGTATGGTACTACATCAATCATCAAGGACATTCGACGGTAGAATGCATTTATCATATTTTTCGAATCAGACAATCAGATATTTATTTACAAAGGTGGGTTTTCAAAATAAAAATATTGAAATTGGAACATGCTATACCGGCAAAGATTCGCTTCTAAATTATTTTCAGTTCCTTGATCCTTTTGGAGACGAAGAAGTTAAATATTTACCAGATAAATTTAGAAAATTTATTACAGACAAAAAGGGATGGAAGAAATTTGAAAAAAAGATGAGTGAATTAAATCTTGGGTTAAAATTAACATTTATTGCGAAGAAAAAAAATTGTCGCCAGATATCAAAATAAAATAAATAATAGTTCATTTACGCCGCCGCAATCAGTTTAACAGATTTTCTCACAGTTATGTTGCGGAGCGTTGGACGTAGTATACTGTTAGTTTATTTATAGCATTATGAAATAATCTTAAATAATTCTTAGTGATAAATTTTTTTATATAAGGGCTTATACTTTAAGAAATATGAAATCAAGAGCTAAATCTGTATTAATTAGAAAAGATATTTCTATTAAAAAAGCAATGGAAGTCATTCAAAGCGGAACGCGAGCCGTGCCAGATGCTCCTGGCCACATTGCTTTAGCGGTGGATAAAAAAAATAGATTGATTGGTATTTTGACAGATGGGGATATTCGGCGAGCGCTTTTAAGCGGCATGCACATTAACGATAGTGTTGAAGGAATTATTAACCGGAATCCGGTTACTTTTAACATGGATCTTACCCCGGAAGAAATTTTAATACAGGCCACGGAAGAGATAAAAAAAAGATCAAAAAGAAATGTGGAAGTAATAGTTTTGGTTGACGAAAAAAATCAACCACATGATATTTTCACATTTTTTGAACTTTGGCGAAAAACTGAAGTTAAAACTAGGGTTATATCGATTATAGGCCTTGGTTATGTAGGATTGACTTTGGCCTTAGTCTTGGCTGATGTCGGTTTTAAAGTAGTTGGAGTCGATAATAATAGAAATGTCGTTAATGATTTGAATCGTAAAAAAAGTCATATTTATGAAAGAGGGATTAATAACTTATTAAAGCAGTATTTAGATAAAAATTTTTTTGTGCAACACGATCTCCAGAGCAACGACAGCGATATTTATATTATTAGTGTAGGTACGCCCGTGAACGATCAAGGTCGAGTTATAATAGAACCTCTTGAAAACGCCTTGAAATACATTGCTAAAGTGTTAAAAAAAGAAGATTTGGTTATTTTGCGTTCAACCATACCAATTGGCACTTGTCGTAATTTTGTTATTCCCTTTATAGAGAGGGAAACAAAAATGAAGGCTGGGGAAGATTTTTTTGTCGCGTTCGCACCAGAAAGAACAATAGAGGGTGCGGCAATTAATGAACTTAGGCAATTACCCCAGGTGATAGGTGGGTTTAACAAGAAAAGCTCGGATTTAACGGTTAAGCTATTCAATAATATAACAAATTTTATAGTGTTAGTTGATGATTTGGAATCAGCCGAGATGGTTAAGTTGCTTAATAATACTTATCGCGATTTAACTTTTTCGTTTGCTAACGAGGTTGCTTTAATTTGCGACAAGCTTAATCTTAATAGCTACAAAGTTATTAAGGCCGCTAATTATGGATATGGACGGTCTTTTATAGCTAAGCCAAGCCCGGGTGTAGGAGGATATTGCTTAACCAAAGATCCACTTATTTTTGCTTACTCGACTAAAAAGGCGGGGTATAAATCGAGGTTGGCCTTGGTTGCCAGAAAAATAAATGAAGAAATGATTGGTTATGTTTGTAATAAAGTTGATCAGTTTATTAAAGAAAATAAAAAGGCCAAATCCAGCGTAAAAATATTTGTTATTGGACTTGCTTTCAAGGGTGAGCCAGAAACTTCTGATATGAGGAATTCGACCTCATTGGAAATTGCCATGAAACTGGAACAGCAGTATGGAAATATTGTTGCCTACGATCCCGTTGTTAGTAGAAAAGATATAGAGAAGAACAGCTTGCGTTTCAGTTCTTTGAGGCAAGGATTCTGTAATGCCGATTGCGTTTTAATCCTAAACAATCATAGGTCTTATCAAGAATTGGATATCTTTGCACTATTAGATACTGTAAAAAAACCAGGATTATTTTTTGACGCCTGGCACTTATTTCATGAGGTTTTGAGTAATCCTGTGGAAGGCGTAGTTTATCGTGGCATCTAATATGAAGAAATATATCATTGTTAATTTTGCCTATGGATATGGGCCATTTTTGAGGACCACCGAGCTTGCATTAGCTGTGAATGATTTACTCGAAAAACAAATTGGCCAAAGGTTTGGCATTATTGTGCCCTGGGTGTATGGCGACCGACAGAGCCAAATAATGCATGAGGAATTTGCAGAAATCATTAAAAAATATCCCAATGAAATATTTTTGGATAAAAAACTCGGTAGTTATTTGGAGTCTATATTTTATGGAGAAAAAGATTATCAAGAGTCGCTTAAATATTATTTAGATTATTACAAAAAAATAGAAAAGGATATAGTTCTATATTTTTCAAACGGACTGATTTCAGAAACTTTTGGAGGGAAAAAAATCATTATAGCAAAAAAAGATATTGTTTTTGCAATCACGCGTTCTCCTAGGATAAATTTTCCGATAAAGTTGGCATATTATAGTAGCTTTGCTTTTATATCAGAAATTTTAGAGCGGGCGCTTACCGTAGACGAAATTATCGTGAATAAGAAAATTTTAAAAATGCTGATCCCGCTTTATAGAAAGATTGAGAAAAAACATACTTTGCACTTTATAGCTGAACCTGCTACATTTTCATATTTGAAAAATCGTTCGAAATTATTTAAAACAGAGATTTTTACCCCGCCAAATATTATTTTGCCAAAAAAGGTTGGCTATGGGCTTAAAATAAAAAAGGGAATCTATGTGACAATCAGCGGAATTTTGGGACTTGAGCGGCTTTTTAAAGAAGTTAGGCAGATTGGATTACCTATTTATACTAATAAGCCAGAATTAATTCGCGGTAGCGAAAAGGCGCCGCCAAATATTATTGGCAGTAAGAAAATTTTATTACACTTTGCCCGTAGCGGCTGGAGTTCAATTTGGTTATCGCAACTCACTGGCGTTCCGTTTATTGCGCCTGCCTTTAATAAATTTGACGATCCAGAAATTTATTTTAATAATATTTGCATTGAAAAACTTGGTTTGGGAAAAATTTATAATGGCCAGTCACTTTTTAAACTATTAAAATATGCGAATGAATATAAAAAGAATGTTGAAAAACATAATAAGAGTTTGAAAAATAAATACGGCACTTTAGACGGAGTTAAATACACTGCTGATAAAATAGTTAATCATTTTTTATATAATGACAAAAATAATTGTTGAATTATGCCAAAATCATTTAGGTAAAAGGGAAATCCTCGGTCGAATGATAAAAGAAGCTGCAACTGCTGGCGCGGATTATGTTAAAGGGCAAATAATTTTTTCCGAAGATTTAACTTTTCGTGAAAGATTTGAAGACGGTTGCATAACAAACGACGGTGTTATAAAAACAATTAAACGACCCTACCAGGCGGAATATGACCGATTGAAGGGATTAGATTTAACCGAGGATGATTATAAGTGGTTTGTTGATGAGTCGATGAAAAATAATGTAGTGCCGCTGGTAACGATATTTTCTCGAAATAGAATAGAGTTTGCTTCGAAACTCCCTTGGCCTGAAAAAATCGTAAAAGTAGCTAGTTACGATTGCGCGAGCTATGCCATGATAAGAGAGCTTTGCGATGTTTTTGATCACCTGATAGTTTCGGTTGGAGCTACTTATGATGAAGAAATTGCCACAACAGTGCAAATAGTAAAAAATAAAGGAAAGAAAATAACTTTATTACATTGTGTGACTTGTTATCCAAATTCTCTGGATATGTGTAATTTAGCTCGAATGTCCTGGTTAAAAAAATTATCTGAATTTGTGGGCTGGTCTGATCATACTAATGTTGAGGGGGATGGTTTGAAAGCCGCAAAAGTAGCTTCTTTACTGGGAGCTGATTTAATTGAAAGGCATTTTACTATCCTTGCCAGTAATGAAACAAAGGATGGGCCTATTTCAATAAATCCCAAGCATTTAAGAGAACTTAAGGATTTTTTTACTTTAACTATAGAAGAGCAACGACAAATTTTAGAAAAAGAAATTACCGACTGGGGGGAAATAATTGGTACTAATCAGCTCAAACCAACTTATCAAGAGATGCTTAACCGAGATTATTATTGTGGGAGATTTGCCTATAAGTTGGGAGCAGATTGGATAAATAATTGGGACGAGAGAGAACTAAAGAAATATTAATTCAATTAACTATCCACGATGAGTGGGATCGCCTTTGAGGCGATCCCACTCATCAAGACATCGCCTTTGACGGGCGGGCATCTGACTTATTATTAAGAACAGCATTATGAATAAAAAAAAGTTGATTTTAGGCGTTATAACTGCTCGTGGCGGTTCAAAGGGAATACCAGGGAAAAATATTAAATTATTGGGAGGTAAGCCGCTCATAGCTTATACTATTGAAGTTGCTAAAAAATCAAAATTAATAACGCACCTTATTTTATCAACTGATGATGCAATGATTATTGAAGTATCTAAAAAATACGGTATTGATATCCCTTTTGTAAGGCCAAAAGAACTTGCTCAAGATGATACAAAACACTTGCCAGTTTTACAGCACGCAGTCAATGAGATGGAAAAACGTCTAAATATCAAGTTTGATTATGTAATTAAATTACAACCAACCTCCCCCCTTAGATTACCCAAAGATATTGATGGCTGTATTCAGGCTTTAACTGATACTGACGCCGATTCTTCAATGACTATGGTTGAAGTTAGTGATAACCATCCCTTAAAGATGAAAAAAATTAAAGATGGACGAGTCACTCCATTTAGCCTTCAAGAGCCAGAAGGTTTACCACGCCAATTTTTCCCCAAAGCCTATAAAAGAAGTGGCGCTTGTTATGCCTTAAAACGTGATAATTTAATTTTAAAAAATCGTGAGTATGGAGATTATATGGTTCCTTATTTAGTCCCTGAAGAACGTTCAATTGATATTGACAGCGAATTTGATTGGTTTAAGGCAGAATGGATGATTAAAAAATTAAGACAAAAGGGCTATGATTTATAATAATAAACAGAAGTTACGCGTTTGAAAATATAAAGTCCCATCTTTGTGATGGTGATTTCTCTCGCCTTCAAGCGATAACTTCAGTATGTTGGGGTTTCCTAAACTGAAAAAGAAATGTTGGGGTCAGCACTTCTGGGTCAGTGGGGCTATTTTGTGGTTTCATCAGGCAATGTAACCACCAAGATGATTCAGGAGTATATTAGCACCATTTTGAAAGTAAAAAAATTGAAGATTCATTCAAAGTGGAAATACCTTAAGACTTTAACTGTTAGTTAATAATGGTCATCTAAAGTAAAAATGATTTTGAAAGGTTTAGTCACATTAAGCAATCAGTCGGCATCAATTGTATTAAGCCAAAGCAAATTGAACACCGCCAAATCCATTTTTTTCTTTTTCAATAACTGAGCCGTCAAGACCGCTCCAGTTAGCATTACCGGACCGTAAGCAAAAATTGCGGCTCTCTGGTCAGTAATTAAATCCAGAGCCTTCTCAAGGTGCGGGTTTTACCTCCCCCCACTGCTTAAAACCGTCGCAATGGTTTTGATAATAATACCGGCATCTAAAAGCAGAGAGCGGTGTTTAATGTAGTATAAATCGTATTGCAGTTTTTTTAAGCTGTCTTCTACGCTTGAAGCGTAAGGAAAGTTAATCTGCGCCCAGCCGGTTAGTCCGGGCTTAACCAATAGGCGTTCTTTGTAAAAAGGAATTTTTTCTTTTAGCTCATCAATAAATTCCGGCCGTTCGGGCCTGGGGCCGACAAAACTCATTTCGCCTTTAAGAATATTCCAAAGCTGGGGAATTTCATCTAAGCGGGTATTTCTTAAGAATCTGCCAGCCTTGGTTATGCGGGGGTCGTTTTCTTCGGCCCAGACGGCGCCATTCTGTTCGGCATTTTTATACATAGTTCTAAATTTTAGAGCGGTGAACGGCTTTCCGTCTTTGCCGGTACGTATTTGTTTGAAGATAATTTTACCCTTGCTGTCTAAATTTATAAACAGAACAATAAAAGGAATCAAAATAAGCGACCATAGGCCGAAAATAACAGAAAAGATGATGTCAAAAAATCGTTTGGCGGTTTCAAAAAGAGACCTGTCTCCTTCCGAAAAGTTATCTAAAAACCAGCCGCGATTGATTATTTTTAAAGGAACGCGGTCAGTGTTTGTTTCATAAAAGTTAGATAAGCTGATAAAATTTACTTTTAATGGCAGAACCTGGAAAAGTTGATTGGTAATTTTTTCATTTTCCGGCTCATTGATAACCAGTAAATTTATCTTTTCTCTTTTAATAATCTCATCAAGTTCATTAAAACGGTATTGAGCGAGATCTATGGCTGGGTCAGTCATGGCCTGGTCGGTGACAATTCCTTTATAGTTGAAGCCAAAGCGCTGCTGTTTGCCGTTTTTAGGCAGCAGTTCTTTTATTAAAGGTTCGTAGCCGATAAATAAAAGATTTTGATATAGTTTTTTTAAGTTAAATAATTCCAACACTAATTTGCGCCACAGAAAGAAGATCAGGGAAAAAACCAGGCCTAAGATTATCAGATTAGTTTTAGGGCTGATAGCAGTAACGGGAGAAAAGAGATAAAAATACAAGACGCCCAAGGAAATATTTATGATTAAGGCCTTTAAGTAATTGTTATAAAAATACCAGTTATTTTTGCAGGCCGATAAATTATAGAGATTAAAAGCATAAAATATAATAAACCATAAAATAAAGAGCCGGGTGAAAACGGGCCAATGCATCATCCAAATCTCCGGCTGGTAATTAATTCCGTATCGTAAAACCAGGGTCAGCCAAAGACTAAGGTAAAATAGCCCTATATCGCCGAAAAACAGAATAAATTTGTTTATTTTAGCCCAAAATTGATTCATATACTTCATTATACTGATAATCTATTATTTTTCAAGGCATCTTAATCATAGGCGAATATCAGAGATCAAGTAAACCCTTAAATAGGGGTTGAAAAATATTTTAGATTGAAGTAGTATATTATTATAAATCCTCAATCCTTCCAGCCAAAGGCTTCGAGCCATAGGTCTATGGGCTTTGGCCCAGGTCGGCCTTTGGCCGAAATCCTCAATCCTTAACATTATGTCACAAGTTAACAATAATCTTTTAGAGAAAATATTAAAGCTTATCATAATCGGCGGCAGTCTTTTAGTTGTTTTAGCGCCCTTGATTGTTATTCCTCATTCATATTTTCCTTATATAATTCAGAAGACATTAATTCTAAGAATATTGATAGAGGCAGTTTTTGGCGCTTATCTTATTTTAGCTTTATTTAAGCCGGAGTATCGTCCTAAAAAATCAGTTCTAATTTGGGCCGTTTCCGCCTTTTTTGCGGTAATGCTGCTAACCACCTTTACCGGCCAGGGCTTTGCCAGAAGCTGGTGGGGCAATTGGGAGAGAATGTTTGGCACCTTTAATTATTTGCATTATTTTGTCTGGTTTATAGTTTTAGCTTCTGTTTTTAATAATAAAAAAGTCTGGAACATAATTTTGAATGCCACTTTATTCGTCAGTTTACTAATCGGCTTATATTCTTTGAGCCAAAGACTGGGCTTATCCTTTACTTTTCAATCAGGCCTGGAAAGGGTTAACGGAACTGTTGGCAATGCCGCTTATCTGGCCTCTTACATGCTCTTTCATTTGTTTGTTGCTTTATTGTTTATAGTGGAAAAAGCCGGTTTAAAATGGAAGCTTTATTATCTTTCAATATTTATTTTAGATTTTATTGTCCTTATTTTAACCGGCACCAGAGGCGCTTTGTTAGCTCTTTTCTTTTCTTTGCCGGCTTTTATTATCATCGCTTTATGGCTAAAAGTTTGGAAGCAGAAGGCCATAAAGATTTTAGTTGTCGGCAGCGTAATTTTATTGATTTTAGTCGGTATTTTGTATTCATTGAGATCAACCAATTTTGTTGAGGGAAACTATTGGTTAAGACGATTAACAAGCTATTCCTTAAACGATAGTACTGTGCAAACGCGGCTCCATGCCTGGAACTGGGGCTTAAAGGGTTTTAGGGATAATTTATTGCTGGGCGTTGGCCCGGAGAATTATCAGATAGTTTTCAGCCAGTATTTTGAAGGAGATTTTTATGACTATTCAGGCAACGAAGTGTGGTTCGACCGCGCTCATAATACTTTAGTTGATATGGCAGCGACTATGGGAATTTTTGGACTCTTGCTGTATTTAGCTATTTTTGGAATAATATTTTATTACCTTTATGATTTGCACGGCCGAAACAGGATGTCTTCAGCTACCTTTATTGTTTTATTTCTTTTATTTTTTAGTTATTTCTTCCAAAATATTTTTGTCTTTGATTCATTGAATAGTTTAATACCTTTTTATTTACTACTGGCCTTTATTGCCTTTATTTATTCGAATAATCAAGAGAGCGCCGAAGTGTTGCCTGGTAAAAGAGTTTTTCAAAATTTAAAAATTTCACCATACTTATCTATCCCCCTGGTTGTTGTAGGATTTAGTATTTTATTTTTCACCGTTAACTTGCCGGAGGTTAAAGCTAATATCTATGTTTACGATGCTTTTATTAATGGAAAACTTAATAAGTATACTGAATCAGTAGACGGCTATCGCCTGGTCTATAATATAACCGTCAATAAAATAGATCCGGCCATACTTCTTTCCACTTCTCTTAATGAAATGATAGGCATGAATATGGAAATTGCTCCGCAGGAGAAAGAGATCGAGGATTTGCAAACAGCCATTGAGTGGATGGATAAAGCTATTGAACTAGATCCTAATAATATGTTTCTTTATTATATTCAGTCCAGGAATTACTCTTTATTACTGGAACTATCGCCCCAAATAGAGTATCTTAATCAGGGAATAAAATTTGCTAAAAAGGCCAATGAATTAAGCCCGGGCAGGCTTAGGCCGGTATGGACTTTAGCCCAGCTTTATTTATTCGGCAATCAGCCCGAAAAGGCTTTAGAGTATTTAAACCAGGCCGTTGAAATAAATGATAGATTGTCTCAAACTTATTACTATTTAGCGGTGGTCTATAAAAATATGGGTAATCTGGATAAAGTGCACGAACAGTACGATAAGCTGATTGATTCGGGGTATCAGTTTATGGCGGTGAGCCAGATGCAGGATATTATAGCTTATTGCGAAGAAAAGCAAGATGTTAAAAAATTAATTTATCTGTTTGAACAGCTTACCAGCATAGAGCCGCAAAATTTTAATTATTGGAACGATCTAATCGATCTTTTAGCGGCCGATGGGCAATATGACCAAGCTTTAGCAACTTTGCAAAAGTGGGCCGAGATTATGCCGGCAGCCAGCAGCCATGCTTATACAAGATATCAAGAAATCTTAAAGCAAAAAGATGAAGCTATTAATTAAAAATAAAAAAATTTATTTAATTCTGTCTCTATTATTAATTGCTTTATTGGCTATAGCGGCGATTTTTTTCAGCTTTAATAAGCGGCAATTTAGCAACGAGCCGGAATATTTTTTAGAGGTTAATCTTCCGCCGGAAAAAATTCAGGAACTGGAGGAAAGAAAAGCTAAAGATTTTGAAATGCTTGAGTTATTTCCCAATCAATACGAGGTTTATATGGATTTAGGCAACATTGAAAGAGAGTTAGGCAATGCTTCCAAAGCCATTGAGTACTTTGCCAAGGCCTGGGAAATAATTCCCGCCAACAGTTCGCCCTGGTTAAATATCGGCAATATTTATATTAAATTGGGCTTATACGAAGACGCCGAAGAAGCTTTTTTAAAGGCCGTTGATATAAACAACGTTTATTTTTTTACCTATTATAATCTAACTAAGCTTTATCAGAATTACTTAACTGAAAAATCGGATAAAATAAAATCGGTTTATTTAGAAGGGCTTAAAAATACCAATAACGATTATCAGCTGCTCCAGCCCTTTACCGATTATTTAATAGAAACCGGCAATTATTCAGAGGCCCTGAAGTATCTGCAAGTTTTATTAGGTAAAATTCCCCTTGAGAATAAGCAAGATGTTTTAGAGAGAATGGAATACGTTGAAAGTTTGCTTGATCAAAATACTCAATGAGTTTTTGCTTTCGAAAAACACTCGGCTTAATTAATTTAGTTATAATTGTTATTTTTATTTTGGCCGTTAAATCGGGTTATGCCCGCGGCGAAGATTTTTTATATCAAATATCACTATATCCCAGCGACACCTATTTAGAGAGCCAGGATTATTTAGATCAAGTGGCGGCTCCGGAGGCCTGGGGAATAATCCATGACAGCCCGGAGGTTGTGGTAGCGGTAATTGACAGCGGGGTTGATATCGAACATCCTGATCTATACGAAAATATCTGGCATAACCCCGATGAAATACCTAAAGACGGAGTTGATAACGACAACAACGGTTATATTGATGATACGGCGGGCTGGGATTTTGTTTTAAATATTGCCGATCCCCGGCCTAAGTTTGCCGGGCAGTATTCTAAATTGGGCATTAATCACGGCACTATAGTGGCCGGAGTAATAGGAGCTGTGGGCAATAATAATTTTGGCCTCACGGGTGTTTCCTGGAAAATCAAAATCATGCCGCTAAGGGTTATGGACGGCGAGGGCGTTGGTTCTACCAATCTAGCCTATCTGGCTATTAAATATGCTATTGATAAAGGAGCAGACATTATTAATTTAAGCATTATCGGCGGTGCCTTTGATCCTTTGTTAAGCCAAGTTATTGAAGAGGCCTATCAGCAGGGCATAGTTATTGTGGCTTCGGCCGGCAACGAGATGAGCGGGGAGAGCGGCGAGGATTTGAGTTTGGATTTAGCTGAACAGCCGCAATACCCGGTCTGCCATGACGGCGGCCAAGGCCATAATTATATTTTAGGCGTTGGTTCGGTCAACGATCAGGATGTTAAATCAAATTTTTCCAATTATGGTTTAAAGTGCCTTGACCTTTTTGCTCCGGCCGAGGGTTTTTACAGCGCTTTGTTTTTTTCACCGGTGATGCCGGAGTTTAATCAATATTTTGGCGGTTACTGGTCAGGCACCTCGCTGGCTACGCCTCAAGTTTCGGCCACTGCCGCCTTAGCCAAAGCCCTAAGGCCCGATTTAACTAATCAGGAGATATATGATTTAATAATCAGCAGTTCCGACAATATTGACGGACAAAACCCTTTTTATGAAGGCGGGCTGGGCGGCGGCAGATTAAATATCTATAAGGTTATTAAGGCCGTGGCCGGCTTGGCTGACCAGGTTAATTTAGTTATCAGTCCGGCGAGCCAGCATTTGCCCGCCGTTCAGGTGGTTAATCGTTTAGGGCAGAAGAATTTTGAGTTTTTAGCTTATAATGAAAACTTTCTCGGCGGAGTGAGCTTAGCTGCTGCTGATTGGGATGCCGACGGTCAAAAGGAAATTATTACGGCTGCCGGCGCTGGCGGCGGTCCGCACATAAGACTTTTTGATGCCAACGGCCAGCTTGTAGGACAGTTTTTCGCCTACAACTTTGATTTTACAGGAGGCGTTAATGTGGCGGCCGGCGATGTTGACGGCGACGGCCAGCCAGAAATTATCACGGCGCCCCAGGGCAATCTTCAACCACAAGTAAAAATTTTTGATCTGCAGGGTAATTTAGAAAAAGATTTTTTAGCTTTTGATATAAATTTTAATGGCGGAGTAAATTTAGCTTTAAGCGATGTCAATGCCGACGGCATTAAGGAAATAGTGGCGGCCGCCGGCCCTGGCGGCAGTCCTTTGGTCAAAATTTTTAACCAACAGGGCTTTTTATTAAAACAGTTCTTTGCTTACGAGCCGGAGTTTGGCGGGGGAGTTAAAGTCAGCGCGGCTGATTTGCACAGCGATTTAAGAACCGAAATTATAACCACTCCGCAGAGCGGCAAAGACTGCCAAGTTAAAATTTTTTCTCCGGCCGGCGATATTGAGCAGCGGTGGTCTGCGCCGGCTGATGGCCAACTGGGCTGCAATCAAGCTGTAGGCAATATAGATGACGATGAATTAACGGAAATAATAATCAGTTCAGCTAAAAATAGCGAAACAGCAGTAAAAATATTTGATCAATATGGTAATTTAGAAAACAGCTTTACCCCCTTTGCAGACGATTTTAAGGGCGGGGTTAACGCGGCGCTTAAATGATAGTTTTAGTTCTAAATTTTTTAAAAAACAGAATCTGGCCTAAATATCCTTCTTTAAAGCAGTTTATTAAATATTCTTTTACGGGCGTTTTGAATACTTTGACTGACTTTGGAGTTTATTTTGCTTTAACCAGAATTTTTAGCTGGTTTGGACATAATTATTTAGCGGCTAATGCCATTTCTTTTTCTTTGGCGGTTACTCAAAGTTTTTTTATTAATAAATACTGGACCTTTCAAAATCTAGATAACAGAAACGCTCGTTTTCAATATTTAAAATTTTTTTTAGTTAATATTTTCACTTTGGGAGTGAATCAGCTTATCCTTTATTGGCTGGTAGATATTTTGGGAGTTTATGATTTATATGCTAAAGTTTTACTGGTTATTTCCAGCGTTATGATTAATTTTACGTTAGTGAAATTCTGGGTCTTTAAAAGATAAGGCAATTTTTTTCCCAACCTTGTCAATATCAGAATAGATATTGTATAATTAGCAAAAGATTAAACTATGTTTTTAAGCGTTATTGTCCCGGTTTATAATGAAGTTTTGCATATTAGGGAAACTTTAAGTAAAATAAGCAATTATCTTAAAAATAAAGAATGGAACAGCGAAATTATAGTTGTTAACGATGGTTCAAACGATAATTCTTTAACCGAGATTGAGCAGGCTAATATTGAGAATTTACATGTTATTTCCTTTGCCAAAAACCTTGGCAAAGGAGCGGCAGTTAAAGCAGGCATGCTGGCTGCGCAAGGTGAATGGCTGCTTTTTATAGATGCCGATTATTCAACCGCTATTGAAGAGCTGGACCAATTTTGGCCACGGCTCCAAGAAGGGCGCGACATTATTATTGGCTCGCGAGGCCTTAAAGAATCAAAAGTGGTTATTCCACAGTCTAAGTTTAAGGTCTGTTTGGGCAAAGCGGGGAATAAACTCATCCAATTATTAGCCGTTCCGTCCGTTAAAGATTCTCAATGCGGCTTTAAGTTATTTAATAAAAAATGTTTGCCTCTTTTCCAAAAACAGACTTTAAGCCGCTGGGGCTTTGATTTTGAGATTTTATTTTTAGCCAGACAGGAGAAGTTTAAAATTTTAGAACTGCCGGTAACTTGGGAAAATCGTCCGGCTTCCAGAGTTAAACTGCTTGATTATCCCAAAACTTTTTTAGAGCTTATTAAAATAAGAATAAATTATTTAAGGGGAATTTATGAAAAAGAATAATTCAACAGTTCAAAAAAGAAAAAATATTTTAGTCGCGGGCGGCGCCGGTTTTATCGGCAGCCATTTATGCGAAGAGCTGATTAAAAAAAATAATGTTATTTGCCTTGATAATTTTGTTACCAGCAGCGTCGAAAATATTCAATTTTTACTGCAGAATCCCAGCTTTGAATTTATCAAGCACAACATTGCGGAGCCATTGGAATTAGAAAACCTGCCTGAATTGAAGAAATTTCAGATCAAAGTTTTTGGCATCCAAGAAATTTATAATCTGGCCTGCCCTACTTCGGCTAAAAATTTTAATAAATTAGTCATTGATACTTTGCTGGCCAATTCCCAGGCCATTAAAAATGTTTTGGACTGGGCTTTAAAATATGATGCTGAATTAGTACACGCTTCTTCGGCGGTGGTTTACGGCCACAGACAAAGTCAGGAAAAAATTAAAGAGGATTATGCCGGCGTGGTAAATTTTATCAGCCCTCGCGGTTGTTATGACGAAGGCAAACGTTACGCCGAAACAATGATTACGACCCATAATAATTATTATAAAAAAGATTATAAAATCGCCAGAATTTTTAGAACTTACGGTCCCAGGCTGGCTCTTAACGACGGCCAGATGATTTCTGATTTTATCATGGGCGCTTTGGCCGGCAAAGATTTGGTAATTTACGGCGATAAAAATTTTTCCACCACGCTTTGTTACGTCGGCGACATTGTTGACGGCTTGATCAAATTAATGAAAAGCGATCTAAGCCAGCCGGTTAATTTAGGCAGTGATAGCGATGTTTTGTTAAGCGAAGTGGCTGATAAAATTATCCAAACAACCAATTCATCTGCCCAAGTTGTTTACCGCGAGCGTTTAGAGTTTATCACCTCCTTATGTTTGCCAGATGTTAATTTAGCTAAAGATAAACTGGGCTGGTATCCTTTAATAAGCTTAGAGAGCGGTTTGCAAAAAACTTTGGACTATACCAAAGCCCACAAACAGTTGTTAAGATTTGATAATTAATTTTTTAATCTTTAAAGATTATGAGCAAGTATATTTTTACTTCCGAATCAGTTACCGAAGGCCACCCGGATAAAATTTGCGACCAGATATCCGATGCGGTTCTGGATGCTCTTATTGCCCAGGACCCCAATTCCCATGTAGCGGTAGAGAGTTTTACCACGACCGGCTTGGTTATTGTGGGAGGAGAAATAACCACTAAGGGCTACGTGGATGTTCAAAAAATTACGCGGGAGGTTTTGCATAACATTGGTTATACTGATCCCGCTTACGGCATCGATGCTGAACACGCCGGCATTTTAGTTTCTATCCACGAACAGTCGCCTGATATTGCCCAAGGAGTAAATAAATCATCGACAGAGGAGCAGGGAGCGGGCGATCAGGGGCTGATGTTCGGCTTCGCCTGCCGTGAAACGGAAGAACTTATGCCTTTGCCGATTATGCTGGCGCATAAGTTAAGCAGGCGCCTGACAGAAGTGCGCAAAAATAACCTTCTTGATTATTTAAGGCCCGACGGCAAGTCTCAAGTGGCTGTAGAGTACGAAAATAATAAGCCGGTGCGTTTGCAGAATGTTATTATTTCAGCCCAGCATGACGAAAAGGTTTCTTTAGAACAGCTGCGCCAAGACATACTGGAACAAGTAATTAAGCCTGTCTGCGGCGATTACTTAGACGAAAAAACCCAATTTTATATTAATATGACCGGCCGGTTTGTTATCGGCGGGCCGCAGGGCGATACCGGCTTAACCGGCAGAAAGATTATTGTTGATACCTACGGAGGCATGGGACGACACGGCGGCGGGTGTTTTTCGGGCAAGGATCCTTCCAAGGTGGACCGCTCCGGCGCTTATATGGCCCGCTACGTAGCTAAAAATGCGGTGGCCGCCGGCTTAGCCGAAAGATGCGAAGTGCAGATTGCTTATGTTATCGGCAAGGCCGAACCAACCAGCGTCCATGTCGATACCTTTCAAACCGGCAAGGTAACTGATGAAAAACTGGAAGAAATTATTAAAGAAGCATTTGATTTCCGCCCGGGCAAAATTATTGAGCAGCTTCAGCTGTTGAGGCCGATTTATCAACTTACGGCCGCTTACGGACATTTTGGCAGGACTGAACCGGAATTTAGCTGGGAAAGAACCGATAAGGTCGACATCTTAAAAAAATATCTATAATGTTTCATAAGTTTCAAGTTTCAGGAGTCAATTTTCAAGGAAGATTAAAGTGATAAATTTCAAGGTGTAAATAATTTTTATAACTTTGACCTTATAATTTATTACTTCCTTGATACTTGGTAACTTGAATCTTGAAACTTTTTATTATCAGTATGAAAATATTAGTAACAGGCGGAGCAGGGTTTATTGGCTCTCATTTAGTAGACAAGTTAATTGCTAAAAATCACCGAGTTGTAATCGTTGATAATCTTGCTGCCGGCAAAAAAGAATTCCTAAATAAAAAAGCCAAGTTTTATAAGCTTGATATTGTTAACCCGGGACTCAACAAAATATTCAAAAAAGAAAAGCCCGAGATAGTTTTTCATCTAGCTGCCCAAAAGAGCGTGCCATATTCATTAAAATATCCTTTAGAAGACGCCAGCATCAATGTTTTAGGTTCAGTTAATGTGATTGAAAATAGTCTGTCAGCCAAAGTAAAGAAACTTATCTTTACTTCGACAGGCGGAGCAATTTATGGACAAACAAAATTAATTCCCTCGCCCGAAAGCACTCCGGAAAATCCAGATTCGCCCTATGGCCTCAATAAATTGACAGTTGATAAATATCTGAAGAATTATTATTCAAGAGTCAAAAATTTAAATTATGTTTCTTTGAGATTGGCAAATGTTTACGGGCCCAGGCAAGACCCGGCAGGCGAGGCAGGGGTCGTGGCTATTTTCATCAATAATTTATTAAAGAATAAACAGTGTTTTATCAACGGTTCCGGCCAGCAAACCAGAGACTTTGTTTATGTGGGAGATGTAGTTGATTCCTGCATCAAGTCAATCAATAAAGGACAAGGAATTTATAATATTGGAACCAGCCAAGAAACTTCAATCAATCAGCTCTATCAGATGATCAGCAAATTAATAGCCGATCAAAAGGCAAGGCATCGTAAGGCAATTCCGGGAGAAGTTTTTAGAAGCGTTTTAAAATCAAACAAAGCTAAAAGAGAATTAAGCTGGGAGTCAAAAATCGATTTGAAGTCAGGGATAAAGAGGACTACTAAATATTTTCAAGAATTATGAAAAAAATATTAGTCACCGGCGGAGCGGGATTCATAGGGTCGCACTTATGCGATTTTTTGATGGCTCAAGGACATCAGGTAACCTGCCTGGACAATTTTTTCACCGGTTCAAAAGAAAATATCAAACAGCTTTTAGACAAGCCGAATTTCCAATTAGTTGAACACGACATCACCGAACCCTATGATGATGGAGAAATTGATGAGATTTATAATCTGGCCTGTCCGGCTTCGCCGATTCATTATGTTGAAGACCCGATAGAAACTATTAGAACCAACGTGATTGGCATGGACAACATGTTAAAGTATGCCAGAAAGTTTAAGGCTAAAATTCTTCAGGCCTCAACTTCGGAAATTTACGGCGATCCCCAAGTTCATCCTCAAACAGAAAATTACTGGGGCAATGTTAATCCCATCGGGCCCAGAAGCTGTTATGATGAAGGTAAAAGGTGCGCCGAAACCTTGTGCTACGATTATCAAAAAAGATATAAGATGGATGTCAAAATAGTCAGAATTTTTAATACTTACGGTCCCAGAATGCAATTTGATGACGGCCGGGCTTTGCCAAACTTTATTAAACAATCTCTTTCTAACAAAGAAGTTACGATAGCCGGCAATGGCAGCCAGACCAGAAGCATGATGCATATTGATGATTTGATACAAGGCATGGTAAAAATGATGAAATTCAATAATTATTTTGGACCGGTTAATTTGGGCAATCCGGCCTTTGAGATCACGATGAAAGAATTAGCTGAAAAAGTGATTGAGCTGTGCGGCTCTAAAAACCGGATTACTTATTATGATTTGCCCAAGGATGATCCGGTCAAAAGAAAGCCGGACATCAGCTTAGCCAAAGAAAAACTTAATTGGCAGCCGGTTGTTGATTTAGAGAAAGGGCTTTTAGAAACTATCGAGGATTTTAAGCAGAGATTGAAATAAATAATCAATTTTCAATTTTCATTGAATTTTCAATGACACAATTTTCAAATAAATCCTCAATCATTAATCATCAGTCATCAATCCTTAATCCTTAATCATTTAATAACATGAAAATAATCGTCATCGGCACAGGTTATGTGGGTTTGGTCAGTTCCATAGGACTGGCAGAACTGGGCCATACTGTTTTTGGCGTTGATAAGGATCACCATAAAATCAACACTTTACTTAAAGGCCAAGAACCGTTTTATGAACCGGACCTGGGCCGTTTATTAAAAAAGAATTTAAAAAGCCACCGCCTGTTTTTTACCGCCAGTCTGGCGGAAGTGATTAACAAAGCAGAGATGATTTTTATTTGCGTTGGCACCCCGCCTAAAAAAGACGGTAGCGCCGACTTAACTTATGTCAAGCAAGTGGCCCAAGACATCAATAAATACGCTAAAACAGGCAAGGTAGTAATTACTAAAAGCACCGTGCCGGTCGGTACCGGTCAGATGATCGAAGATATTCTTAACCAAAAGAACGGGCGCAGGTTTTTTGCTGTTTCCTGTCCGGAATTTTTACGGGAAGGCAAGGCCATTTATGATTTTTTTCATCCAGACAGAATCGTGGTAGGCGCTGTTAAAGAATCGACCGGCTATAAAGTCATGAATCTTTTTGCTAAAATCAAAACTCATAAAATTGTTACAGCGCGCGAGACCGCTGAATTAATTAAATATGCCTCAAACGCTTTTCTGGCGACTAAAATCTCTTTTATTAACGAAATTGCCAATCTTTGCGAAAGGGTCGGCGCTGATGTTGAAGAAGTAGCCAAGGGCATGGGTTATGATAAGCGAATCGGACCGGCTTTTTTAAAAGCGGGGATTGGCTATGGCGGCAGCTGTTTTCCTAAAGATGTCAGAGCCCTGCGTCAATTAGCGGGAGGCAGCGGCTATAATTTTAGATTATTAAAATCGGTTATCGAAGTTAATAGCAGGCAAAGAAAGTTATTTATCGAAAAAATCAAAAGAGTGATGGGCAGTTTAAACCAGAAAACAATCACTGTTTTAGGTCTGGCTTTTAAAGACAATACCGACGATATTCGCGAGTCAGCGGCTATTGATATTGTCAAAATTTTGCAGAAGGCCGGAGCCAAAGTCAAAGTCTACGACCCGGAAGCTATGGTCAACGCCAAGTGCCTGCTTCATAAAAAAACAGTTTTCTGCGAATCGCCTTACGCGGCTTTAGAAGGTTCGCAAGCGATGATTATTGCCACCGAATGGCCGATTTTTGCCGATTTAAGCTGGAACAGAGTCAGAGTTTTAATGAAAAAACCGGTGATTTTTGACGGCAAGAATATTGTGGATGATAAAAAAGTAAGAAAACTAGGATTTAAATATTATCCTGTAGGAAGATAGTATGAAAACCTTTATCATCATTCCTTGTTACAATGAGTCTGCGCATTTAGCCGAGGTTATTAATAATGTCAAAGAATATGGCGAAGTAATCGTTGTTGACGACGGTTCAACTGATAATAGCCGTCAGCTGGCCCAAAATTTGGGCGTGACAGTTTTAGAGCACTTAATCAACAGGGGACAGGGCGCCGCTTTGGAAACCGGCGACAGCTATGCTCTAAATAAGGGCGCCGACATTGTTGTTCATTTTGATGCCGACGGCCAGCACCAGGCCGGCGAGATTCCCAAATTAATTAAGCCGATAACCGAAGGCAGGGCCGACATTGTTATGGGTTCAAGGTTTTTAAACCAAACAGGCCAAACTCCCTTTTTTAAAAAATGGCTGATTCTTAAGCCGGCCGCGCTTTTTCAAAATTTAATGTACGGCGCCAAACTCACCGATGCCCATAACGGTTTTAGGGCGCTTTCCCACAAAGCTTTGGAAAAAATCAGGATTACTCAAGACAGAATGGCTCATCCGTCCGAGATAATAGAGCAGATAGTTAACAACGAATTAAGATATCTTGAAGTTCCTGTAACCATCAGGTATTATGAATTTGGGCAAGGATTAACGGGCGGCTTTAAGATTTTACGGGATATCATTTTTGGGAAGATCAATAAATAGACTATTAGACTATTAGAGTATTTGATTGATAGATTATTAGACTATTAGAGTATTAGAATAATAGAACTCACTAATAATCAAATAATCTAATATTCAAATAATATGAACTATCTGCCTTTACAAATCATCGTCAGCTTATTTGTTACCTTTGTTGTTTTTCGGCTAACCAAAAAATTCAAAGATAATATTTTAAAGCCGTCGGAGTTTATCGGCTGGCTGCTGATTTGGATAATTGTTTTAGTTGTTTTTTGGCTGCCGCAGACAACTTCGTATTTGGCTCTGTTTTTTGGCATTGGCAGGGGAGTGGATTTGGCGGTTTACGTGGCCGTTCTGATAATCTTCTATTTAATATTCAGATTATATTTAAAAATCGATAAACAGCAGAGGGAAATCACAAAAATAGTCAGACACCTTGCTTTAGATAAGAAAGAAAAAAGCATCGAAAATAAAAATGGCGATGATTAAAAAGTTTCTATGAAAAAAGTTGCGATTATTATTGTCAATTACAATGGCAGAAAATACCTCCCGGAGCTTTTAGGGAGTATTTTTGACTATGGGCCGAAAACTGTGAATCAGCAAATTATCATAGTTGACAATAATTCTGCCGATGATTCAGTTGATTTTATCAAGAAAAAATATCCTCAAGTCGGGCTGTTGCCGCAGGCAAAAAATGTCGGCTTTGCCCGGGGCAATAATATCGGCATTAATTATGCCGGCGAGCGGGGCTTTGATTATGTTATGCTGTTAAACCAGGACACTATTATTACTCAAGGATATTTGGATGAATTGGTTTCTAAAATTGAAGCTGATAACCGGATTGCCGCTGTCCAGCCGAAGCTGCTGCTTTATCCTGAAAAGGATTTAATAAACAGTCTGGGCAATGTAATTCATTATCTGGGCTTTGGCTATACTTGCGGTCATCGAAAAAAGATACAAGATACAAGATATGAGAATCAAAAAGTTAACTATTGCTCCGGTGCGGCCTGTTTGATAAAAATGGAAGCATTAAAAAAGATTGGATTATTCAACGACGATTTGTTTATGTATCACGAAGATTTGGATCTGGGCTGGCGAATCAGGATGGCTGGATTTCAAAATATCATTGTTCCAGAGGCAGTTGTTTATCATCAATACGAGTTCTCCCGCAGCATTAAAAAATATTATTATATGGAAAGGAATCGCTATATAGTTTTATTTCAAAATTATAAATGCGGCACTATAATATTAATCCTGCCGGCTTTAATAGTTATGGAATTGGGATTATTTATGATGTCGTTTATCAACGGCTGGCGGCAAGAAAAAATAAAAGTTTATTTCTATTTTTTAAACCCCGTCAGCTGGTTGAAAATTTTAAAGCAGAGAAAAAAAATTCAAAGCTCGAGGACTAAAAAAGACAAAGAAGTGGTTGGGGATTTTTCCGGCCGGATTGAGCATCAGGAAATTGATAATCGATTAGTAAGATTAATTAATCCACTTTTCAATTTATATTGGCAGATTGTTAAAAGGTTGATTATTTGGTGATATGTTGTTAAGTTGAATATGTTAAGTTTACTCTTAAGCTTATATGACTAACATGAAAATAGCTCAAGTTGTTTCCACCTTTCCGCCTTATCACGGCGGCATGGGCAATGTGGCCTATCAGATCGCCGATAAGTTAAGCAGCTTAAAGTACAATGTTACAGTTTTTACTCCCCGCCGCGGCGTTTTTGACAGGGATTTGGTAAGCTATTTTAAAATTGATAAATTAGCTACTGCTTTTAGATACGGCAATGCCGCTGAAGTTTTTCAGCTGTTCTGGCGGTTATGGCGCTATCAGATTATCCATTTTCATTTTCCTTTTATCGGCGCCTGTCTGGCCATTGTGCTGTTGAAGTTTTTTAAGGGCAAAAAGAATAAATTAATCCTTCATTATCATATGGATTTAGTGGGCCGGGGCTGGAGGAGCTGTATTTTCAAAATTTATAATTTATTGTTTTTGCCTATTTTAGTTAAACAGGCCGATAAGATTATTGTCACTTCCAGGGATTATTTGACAGAATCGTTGTTAGCCAAATATCAACAGAGATATGGCTATAAGATAGCGGAGATACCTAACGGCGTGGATACGGATTTTTTTAAACCGTCTTTTTCCAATGGCAATTTAAAAAACAAGTATGGGCTGATGAATAAAAAAGTTGTGTTATTTGTGGGCGGTCTTGATTCCGCTCATTATTTTAAGGGAGTCAATTATTTATTAAAGGCCGTCCAACTGCTGGACAGGGATGACCTGAAATTAATTTTGGTCGGCGACGGCGATTTAAAGCAGGTTTATATCGATCTGGCTGAATCATTCGGTATTTATGACAAGGTTATTTTTGCCGGCTACATTCCCGACGGGGAATTGATTAAATATTATAATCTCTGCGATTTTTTTGTTTTGCCCTCAATCGACAAAAGCGAGGCCTTTGGCATGGTTTTGCTGGAGGCGATGGCCTGCGGCAAGCCGGTGATTGCCACTAATCTGCCCGGCGTCCGCCAGGTCGTCAATAAAAAAATGGACGGCCGCCTGGCCCGCCCCAAAGATGCGGAGCATTTAGCCGAGCAGATGAAATATTTTTTAGACCATCCCCAAGAGATAATTGAATACGGGAAGGCAGGCCGCCAGAAAGTGTTAGAAAAATACGGCTGGTCCATCATTGTTAAAAAGATAATCGATTTATACCAAAGCTAAAATGAAGATTTGCTTAATTAACAATTTATATAAACCTTATCAGAGGGGAGGCACGGAAAGAGTTATTGAACTGGCCGTTAATGAATTAATCAAAAATCATCAGGTTCTTGTTATCACCACTCAGCCGGAAGGTATTAAGAATTGTCTGGCGGAGGGTAATTTAAAGCTCTGCCGTTTTAATCCCCGAAACATCTATTATCTTTTGGACGATTATAAAATGTCTTGGCTGAAAAAGTGCTGGTGGCATTTTTTTGATTTGTTTAATTTTAACACGGCCGCCAAGATTGAGTCGGAATTAAATAATTTTCAGCCCGAATTAATCATCACCCATAATCTGAAAGGCTTTAGTTATCAGATACCGAAAATTATCAGAAAATTAAAAATGCCCCATATTCATATTCTGCACGATTACCAGCTGATAGACCCGCACGGTTCAATGTATCGCCAGGGCCAAAATTTGACCCAAATCGGGCCGTTTTTATGGCTCTACAGCAGAATTACCCGGGCTCTATTTAAATCGCCGGATATGGTGATTTCGCCTTCAAAGTTTGTTTTGGATAAGCATCTGGAATATGGTTTCTTTAAGGGGTCAAAAACAGCGGTCTTGCCTAATCCTTGTATTATCAAAGACCTAAGACCTAAGACCCAAGATCCAACGCGTCTAAAATTGTTATTTCTAGGGCAGGTTGAATCACATAAAGGGGTTGAATTTTTAGTCAGAACTTTTATGAAATGGCCAGAACCTAACAGCGAGTTATTGATTGTTGGTCAGGGCAGTCAGTTAGAGTCAATAAAAGAATTGATCAAGGTTGATAACCGTATTAAAATTTTAGGCAAAGTTGATTATCAACAAATTGATCAAATATTCTATCAATCAAATATTCTAATAGTCCCTTCTATTTGGTGGGATAATTCGCCGACCGTCATCTACGAAGCTTATAACCATCAGGTGCCGGTACTGGTATCGGACAGCGGCGGCTCTAAAGAACTGGTTATCGAGGGTCAGACAGGTTTTATTTTTAAGTCAGCAGATGAAAATGATTTGCTGAAAAAATGGGACCATCTAAAAATTATTAAAGAAGACTTGAAAGATTACGGGCAAAACGGCTATGAGTTTGTCCAGCAGTTTTCGGCGGATAAATACGTTCAGCAACTATTAACTTTATGTCAAGAATTGAAGAAATAATTCAAGAACTAAAATCTAAAACCCAGGATCAAGAGGGGATTTTTTATTATCTGCCTAAAGTTACTGATTTTCAGAAAAAAGAAATTGAGTTTCATAATAAAATTTATCAGGACGAAGCAGAAGTCCATCAGTTAAATACTTTAAGAAATAAATTTTATCATAATTATTTTAAAAAATATCTTTATCAACTGCCTCAAGATTCAGTTATTTTGGAAATTGGCTCCGGCAGCGGTTACGATTTAAAGCCCCTCATCAAAAAAGGATATCAGGTAATCGCTTCGGATATCAGCGAAGAGTCAGTAAAATCAATAAAAACAGCGATCAATGATCAGTCTTCAATAAGTAATAATAAAATTATTTACTTAGTTGCTGACGGTCAAAATTTGCCGTTATCAGAAAACTCCGTAACAGCAACATTTATGGTTGCTACATTCCACCATTTTGAAAATCAGCAAAAAGCGCTGGCCGAGATAAAACGCGTCACTCAAAAAGACGGCCTGATTATTTTAGCCATGGAGCCCTCCAAGTTTATGATGCGGTTCACTAAGTTATTTAGCCAGTCAAAAAGTTTAAGAATATACCATGGCCATTCCGAAGCCGACGAAACCCATCAGGGCTACATAAAATCAGATTTTCCATCAGTCCTCAGTCCTCAGTCCTCAGTCCTCAAACTAAAGCGAGTCTGGTTACTTTTAGGTTTTCTCCACTACGGCTTGGAAGCTATTTACCGAATTTTCAAACTAAAAAAGAGAATCAAAGTTCCTCTAATAGTTGAATGGACATTATTGATTATTGATGAAATTCTGTTAAAAATCCCCGTCATCAACCAACTAAACTGGCACTGGATTGTGGTTGTGAAGGATGACTAAATGCTGGCAAACTCAAACATCTATTGAATATCTGTATAAAAAATGAGATAATAAATATAATAAAAGCGAAATAACTATGAAATTCACATTTATTGATTTATTTGCCGGCATAGGAGGCATACGAATCGCATTTGAACAAAATGGCGGAAAATGCGTTTTTACTTCTGAATATGACGAACCTTGCCAAAAAATGTACGAGGCAAATTTTGGCGAGAAGCCCTTCGGCGATATTACAAAAATAAATGCCGATGATATACCGGATCATGATATTTTGACTGGCGGATTCCCTTGCCAAGCGTTTAGCATAATAGGGAATGGCTTGGGTTTTGCGGACACGAGAGGAACATTATTCTTTGACGTTGAACGCATATTAAAAGCAAAGCAGCCAAAAGCGTTTCTGCTTGAAAACGTCAAGAGACTAGTTTCTCATGATAAAGGGCGCACTTTCAAGGTCATTTTGCAAACATTACAAGGTTTAGGATATTATGTTCATTATAAAATATTGAACGGGCTTGATTTTGGAGTTCCGCAAAAAAGAGAGCGAATAATAATAGTTGGATTCAAAGAAAACTATCCTTTTGAATTTCCGACAAACGGTCAAAAAACTAAAAAGTTAAAAGATATTTTAGAACCAGACGATAAAATAGACAAAAAACATTTTCTTAGCGAATACTTTGCAAAAAAAATAAAAGCCAGGATTAAAGAGCAGGGTAAAAAACAACCCGATTTTCTCTCTGTGTGGCATGAAAACAAATCCGGTAATATCGGAATCCATCCATTTTCGTGCGCTTTGCGAGCGAACGGCTCATATAATTATTTGATAGTTAACGGCAAACGACGACTTACTCCGAGAGAAATGTTGCGGTTGCAAGGTTTCCCAAATTCTTTTAAAATTGTTGTATCGGACACGCAGGTACGTAAACAGGCCGGCAATAGCGTGGTTATTCCAAAAATACAAACCGTGGCAATGGCCATGCTCCAAGCCATGGCGCAAGAACCTCAACCCATTCTTGAGCAAGTCAATATGTTTAAAATTATTTCCAAAACAAAAAATAACAATAAGGTTTTAGATGACTCTTTAATATATGCATAAACAAATTAACGCCAAACAAGCATTAGACAGAATAATAAAAATATCCCGAGTTCATTTATACAAACCGATACAAATAGCCGAGATACTGCATCAACACCGCGCGAAACGAGGATGGGATTTGATGGACTTAGAGTCTTATCGCAACATTTCTAAAAAATGGCGAGACGAAATCTCTTTGCTTTTAGTCGGTCGCCGCAGCACATCAAGCCAAAAATATCAGGATAATGTTTTTGAAGCAAACGCGATACCGCCGAAACTTCTTAAAGAGCTCGGAACGATCAATAAAAAAGGAAAGGGTTATGTTGAAGCTTACATATACAAAGCGTTAGAACAGCGCCTATCTTCGGTTCGTGAAGTGGAGGATTATATAAAAACTTCAAGTCCAGACGTTTTTTCGATTAAGAAAATCGTTTCGCTTTTTAAAAAAATTCCCGGGCTGCGCAGGAGTATAGACAAAATGTATGAAATTTTGGTTTATGCTCTTTTTGCGACAATAGTGCGCCATTTAAAAGCGCAAATCACTTTGGAAATAGGAAATAAAGACAGTTCAATTTTAAAAGATTTTGAAAGTTTTATTAAAATGGTTTTGGGCATTGATTCAAACCAAATGAAGATTGTCATGCCGGCCGCGCTGTTTCGTGTCGGCGTGACAAACGCGGCTGACAGAGGTTTAGATATATGGTCGAATTTTGGTCCCGCAATTCAAGTTAAACATTTAACTCTCACGCCTGAACTTGTAGAAAATATGGTAGATGAAATAATGGCCGATAAAATTGTTATTGTCTGCGTAGATAAAGAAAAAACGTCTATTGAATTTTTGCTGAAACAAGTTGGTTGGAGCGACAGAATACAAGGCATTATCACGATAAATGATCTAAACGGTTGGTATCAACTTTGTTTGAGCAAAAAATACAGAGGAAATCTTGGAGCGAATTTGATTAAAGACATCCAACGCGAATTTGACGCGGAGTTTCCATCCAGCAAGGAAATAGTACCTTTTATGAAAAAACGGGGATATGACAAAATCGCAATGCCGACGGAATGGAAAATAGAAAGCTAATTTTTATATGGATACTGTCTCAAAGAAAAAACGGAGCGAGATAATGTCCCGTATTAAAAATAAAGACAGTAAAATTGAATTATTATTTCGCAAAAAGCTTTGGCAGCAAGGTTTTCATTATAGAAAAAACTCCGGCAAGTACTTTGGAAAGCCGGATATTGTTTTAAAAAAATATAAAACTGTCATTTTCATTGATTCTTGTTTTTGGCATGGATGTAAAAAACATTGTCGCTTGCCAGTGACGCATAAAAAATATTGGTCTGATAAAATATCTAAAAATTCTAAAAGAGACAAAGATGTTTTGAAGTGCTATAAACAAAAAGGTTGGAAAATTTTTAGAGTTTGGGAACACCAAATTAAAAATAAAACCGCAATTGAAAACATAGTCAATAAAATAAAAAAACGAATTATGTTAAGTTTATGACCAAAAAAATAAAACCCATCCACCCTGGCGAAATATTAATGGAAGAATTTTTGATTCCATTTGAAATCAGCCAATACCGTTTGGCCAAAGATATCGGCGTGGCCCCCATAAGAATCAACGAAATTGTGCATGGCTCAAGGTCGGTTACCGCAGGCACCGCCTTGCGCTTGGGCAAGTATTTTAATGTTTCTCCGCAGTTCTGGCTTAATTTGCAGTCCCGTTATGATTTAGAAACAGAAGCAGAGGCATTAACCTATGTTTTAAAAAATGAGGTGAAAACATTGGAGCTTGTTGCTTAAAATTATCAGAAGAATGGTTGATTTTTCAGCGGGCTTTGGTTATAGAGAAATTATTTTTAAAAATATTGTTAAAATAAAAAAACGAGCGAAGTTTTACTTCGCTCAATTTTTATGGCTAAGATTATCATTAAGGCGGTTGTTGTCAAGAAGTTTTATGGTAAAATTTGGCCACAGACTAACACTGACCACACTGACTTACCACTGACCGCTGACATCTTTTGTCAGTGGTTTGTAGTAAGTCAGTGAGGGTTCGTGTCGTCAGTGGTTGCTAATTCACATACTTAAAAATTAAATTTTTGCCGCCAATTCATTAATTAAAACTTTGGTAAAATTCTCATCTTTTAGCCCTATCATTGATTCTGCATTTTGCTTTACTTCTTCAAATGGAATTTTATGCATCTCGTCAAATAATTTGTTATCAATGCTCAAGGGTTTTTGTATTTTATTTTTTATTCTGACTATTCCCAATCCGTAATCTGTATTTATTATACAAACGTCGAGTAAATCCGAAAAAGCCCTTCTTAAATAGACAATCGTTTTCCAAACATCTCCGCACCATTCTCCTGTCCAGCCCTCAACTTCTTTTTTCGCGGCCTCGTTTTTAGATTTTGCAGGCGTGGCAGAAGCAACGTTTGGCGGATAGCAGTCGTGCAGTATAATCACACCCCTATCGTTTAGGTATTTAAGCGAGTTTAAAACATCTTTTAGAGACCCTTCAAAGGTATGGGATCCGTCAATTAATATTATATCTATTTTTCCCCTTTTATCCAGAAATGATTTTTTTTTGGCAAAGAAATCATCGCTTGTTTCTTCAAAATATTTATTTTTTATATTAAGGGGATTTTTTAAAAGCCATTTTATTTTTCTTTTGCTTGATATGCAAAACATAGGGTCAACGGCAATCTTGTATTTACACTTAATCGGTAAAAATGATTTGCCGGCTTGAGTGCCTATCTCAAGATAAGCGCTAAAATTCGCCTCTTTAATAATTTTTTGAATTAAGGTTATCCGATCCATTTTGTTAGTTTTTGTTATTCATAACTTGCGTGCCACTGCGCGCCGAGGCGCGTTGGAAATAAAAAGCACAGACTAACACTGACCACACTGACTTACCACTGACAGACCGCTGACCGCTAATAAAAGATGTCAGCGGTTTGTGGTAAGTCAGCGAGGGTTTGTGTCGTCAGCGGTTGTTCACATACTGGAAAATAAAATTTTTGCCGTCTATGGCGTACCACTTGTCGCAGATTTCTTTCTCTTCCTTGATTTTATCTTGAGCGTCGAACCAGTAGGAGTTGATGACTAAGTAGATGTCATTGACGCCGGTTAAATATCTGACAGTGGCAATAATATCGGCTGTTTTTTCTTTGCTGTAGATTAAATCTTCGTAAAGCTGATACAGCTTATTGCCGGTGGGCACCGGGTAAAAGAAATAGTCGTTATAGTAATATTTAAAGCCAAGTTCTTTTAAGGCGGCCGCCGAAACCGGCTGGCTGGCTAAAACTATGTAAGGTTCATTATTTTGAATTAGTTCGATAAAATTGACTGTTTTTAAGTCGGTTATGGAAGTGGAGTAGCCATGGCTTTCGGCAATGGTATCGACCCTGGGGTAAGAAAGGTAAAAAGAAGCGGTGGCACCCAACGAAAGCAGGATAACCATCAGCAAAATTATTAAAGAGCTTTGCTTAAAAATTTTCTGGAAAAACAAGTAGCCGCCCACGATCAGCAGAGGCAGCAGCGAAAATAAGCTAAGTTGCAGAACTCTTAAGGGATAATTAAGTCGCTCGTAATCCATCAGACTGAAAAAATCAACGCTGGTTTTTAACAGGTAATAGTTGATAAAAACCATGGCAAAAATCATTAAATAGATAACATAATTTTTTAACTGCTTTTTGGTTTTTAAAAAATAGACGCTCACGGCTATCACAATTAAAAAGAGAACTGCCAGATTATTGGCATAGTTGTAGATTAAATCGTAAATGGCGATAAAGGGGCGGTAGAAAAAGAGGGGATTATTAAAAACAGAGCTGCTGATGCTAATCAGCCAGTTAAAGCTGAAACTTACTTTAAGCTGGGATAAAGTTTGGGAATTAATAATAAAAGCCGCCGGCAGAGCCAAACAGCCTAGCAAAAATATTTCCCACAAAATGCCGCGGCGCAAAATTTTGGGCAGGGCAAGATTTTTTTGATGCTTAAAAAATAACAGAATCAGAATAACGGCAAACAAAAGCGGCAGTCCGGCCAGAGGATGGACAGCTAAAGTAAAAAGAGCCATCAACAACAATGGCAATGAAGAAGTTTTTGGGTAAGCCAGATAATATATGGAAAATAAAATGGTCAGGATAAAAAATAGAGCCGATAAAGCATGCGGGGTGGTGGTAATAACATGGGTGAAGGGGAAGGCCAATAAGCTTAAAATTATCAGATAAAGATAGCTGGTTTTTAGTTTGAAGTTATCTTTGAAAGCATAATAAATAGTGACTGGCGCATAAATTGCGGCCATTGCCGGCGCCAGTAATTTATCCAGATAGTCGGCCGAGACTGCTAAAAGATTTTTTAAAAAAATAATCAAGCTGTATTGCCCAAGGTAATAAAAGGGCTTGGGTAGCAGAGTGCCATTGGCCAGAATCAACTCAACGTTTTTTCGGTGGATAAAAGGATCGTAGCCAAAGCCAATCTGGTAGATAATTAAAGCTACCGAAAAACTCATAAAAAGATGAATAATAATCAGCAGAAGATTAAAAGAATTTTTGGAAATAATCAGAAAGACAAAAAGAAAAAGAGTGGCCAGAAAGTATAGTAAAAAGATCTGGCCGGGTAAAACCTGCCACGGGGTTCTGATGGCTTCAGAGGTCTGATGGGCAAACAGCAGATAAAAAATGGTTATGGCCAGAATCAGGTAGCTAACAAGCAGAATCAGCTGATTGATGTCCAGTTTTATTTGTAATCTGGCCGGTTCAAAAATCAGGGGATATTTATGAATTATCGGTAAAAGCAGCAGGGGAATAATAATAACGGTTAAATAAAAAGTCCACAGATTCAATTGCCACAGATAAAAGCTGGCCGTGCCTATTAAACTGGCCAGAATTAATAAAAACATTAGGCCAAAAACAAATTTGCAGACAGTTGAGTTTTTAATAAACAGCCAGTTGCCTAAAACTAAAGAGTAAAAAAACAGATATAAAACTCCAAAAATCATCCTTAAACCGCCGTCGAAGAAAGGCAAAAGATTAAGAACAATCAAAACTAAACTAACCAGTAAATAGGTCGGGGTTTTAATAACAGAAATCATAGCTATATTCTAACATAAAAATCTTAAATTTATAAGTTGTTTTAGGTAAAATTATTTGTTATAATAACCTAACTATGAAAAACAAAGTTCAATTAGACTGGCAGATAATCAGCTTAATATTTCTGATAATAGTTTTCTTTTTTGTTTACTCTTTTTTGGCTATTTATCAGCTGCCGAAAAATATCAATGATAATTTAATTTTTAACTCGCCTGATGAAACTGCCAATTATTATTTTGCCTATACTTTTGCCAAACAGTCAGAGTTGCAATTTAAGGATTCTGCCAATCAGATAGCTGATGATTTAGCGGCGCCACGGAGCATGAGGGTAATTAATAATAACACTGTGCCTGCCACTTTCATTGGTTTTCCCTTGATCGCCGGAACCTTAGCTAAAATTTTTACTTTAAAAGTTATTCCTTTTGTTTTAATAATTTTTGCTTGTCTGGCCATCTTCTTTTTTTATTTATTAATCAAAGAAATTTTTAATAAGCAGATTGCTTTTATATCGGCCTTGCTGCTACTTATCGCCCCTGCCTGGTGGTATTATGCCACCAAAAGTTTAATGCCCAATGTTCTGTTTGTTGCTCTGCTGATCATCAGCATGTATCTTTTTATCAAAGCCATTAAGTCAGCCAAGATTCCCTTTTATTTATTATTCGGATTTTTTATAGGACTGGCTTTAATGGTCAGAACCTCGGAAATAACCTGGCTACTGCCTTTATTTATAATTCTTCTAGTCATTTACAGAAAAAAAATCAACTGGGCAAATTTAGCATTGTCATTTATTGTTTGTTTATTGTCATTTGCGCCGGTTTTTTATTTTAATTTTCAGAACTATCAGTCAATTTTTTCCTTCGGCTATGCCGTGGATTTGGAGCTTCAGGGCAAAGATATCATCACTCAAAGCTTGAATATATTTGAAAAGATATTTTTGCCTTTTGGCTTTCAGCCCAGAACCGCTTTAATCAATTTTTATAATTACACCCTAAAGATGTTCCCGGTCTGGTCTATTATCTCACTGCTGGGATTTTTAATTGCCGGTTTTTTCATTTTATTAAAAAAAGATAAAAAAAGAATTTTATATTTGGCATTGTTCTTGTTGATCAGCGGTTATCTGGTAATTTATTACGGCAGCTGGAGTTTCCACGATAATCCAGACCCCCAAGCCATAACCATTGGCAATTCTTATGTCCGCTACTGGCTGCCTGTTTATGTGTTTATTCTGCCTTTAATCGGCTACAGTCTGTTTAAGTTTTTAAAGAAGTCAAAATTAGCCGTAACTTTTGTTACCGCTGTTTTATTTATTGTGCTGGGCTATTTTTCTTTTCAACAGGTTTATTTTGGGCAGGACGAAGGCATTTATTTAGTCTACAATAATTTGAAAAGCTACGAACAGATTCAGAGCCAAGTCAGCGCTAAAATCGAAGATAATGCTATAATAGTAGCAGACATAATGGACAAAGTTTTTTTTCCGCGCCGCTCGGTGATTTTCCGCTTAAATAAGGATTACGACTATCAGAGAGTTTACCAGTTAATCGCAGCCGGCTATCCTGTTTATTACTTTTACTTTACCCGTCATGATGCGCTGCTGGCCGAGTTCAACGAACGTTACTTTTTCCAACATCAATTGGAGGTTCAGCCGAGCATAGTGGATTTTAAGGAGCAGAGCTTATATCCAATTAGAATTTTGAATTCTGAATTTTGAATGAATTTCTAATGATGGAATTTTGAAATTATTTCTAAATTAAAAATTTCAAAATTGAATCAAAATTCGAAATTCGAAATTCAGAATTAAAATTAATATGAATTCCAAGTTATTTTTCAGCCAATTATTTAAAATCACTAAAATAGCCGTTATTGTTTTACCGATTATCGGTTTATTTTATTTAGTTTATCTGGATTTTGTGCCTTCCGGGCATCTGGAGTTTACTTATGATTTTTCGCAGGATTCGCCGGTTATCACCAATCTGTTTCCGGCCAACAGAATGACGGAAATCAATAAAATCGTCGGCTCTGGCAGTTACTGGCAGGCCGTTAAACAAGACCCGGTTTATTTTGATGTTCGTCTGCCGCAAAAGTTTGCTGCCGCCAAAGTTAAAATAATTTATCAGAATAAAAACCAGCCGCTGATCCAGCTTGGCCTTAAGACTATTGGGGAAGGCGAGTGGCATTACCAGTTTAAGCCCCTAGAAAATCAGCTGCTGGATAATTTGGACTGGCCGGTTATTGAAAACGCCGAAGCCAGTTTGTGGCAGAGAAGCAAAAATTTTATCACCATCAACCAGTTTTTTGACCAGCTTGATAGTTTAGACAAAGTGGGAGCGTATTATTATGATTTAGACAGAAAATTTATGCTTCCCGATTACCAGCCCCAAAATAACTATCAGGAATTGAATAAAACTTTAAGAGGCGGTTATGCGTTTTACACTTATATTAAGAATGAAGTTCTGGATTTTACTTTTAAAACTCAGGATATCAACCGCAGCGAAGGGCCGGATTTTTTCACTTTTAAAGTTTACAATGGCCAGAATGATAAAATTTACGAAGAAGAATTTGACGATGACGGCTATATCAGCAAGCTGGACCCGGCTTCGGCGCCCAGGTATATAAATTTACAGCTGGCCGATTTAGCCGAAGGCGTTTATAAAATTCAACTGGTCGCCGAAGACGAGATTTTTACCAGGCAGATAAAAACCAAACAGCAGTATTTAACTTTTATCGACCGCCTGTATCTGGCTGACAGCCGGGAATATGAAGGCGGCTTTGTGGATTTAATTTACAAACCAACGGTAATTTACAGCACTATTCCCAGGCTTGGTTTTGAAACCGCCCATGAGGCCGGCCGGCAGAGCGTTAAAATCAACGATCAGACTCTGGATATCAGCGAGACTCATAAAAATTATTTTATCACTTCCGAAATTGTTCCCAACTATATTTTTATTCCGGAAAATGACCTTAAGGTTTTTGGAAGGGGCTTATTGGCTTTTTCGCAGAATCAGTTTTTTAATCCGGAAATTTTTCAGCTCAGGGATTTTTCCGGAGATTTGGGCGTTGATTATCTGATAACCGAATATCATTCGCCCCAAGAAATTAACGGCTGGAAAGCGGGCGAAGTCCGGTTTAATTTAAATAATGCCGATATTGAAAATCGCAAGTTAAGATTGGTTATTTCGGCGCCGGAGCTCAGCGGCAGCAAGGAAATTATTCCGCTTAAGCAAATCAGCGTTACTTTAGATAAGCCGCCTTTGACTTTTAACGAATTAATGAGTAAAATATTTAATTATCTGAAAGCCAGTTTTTGAAAATAGAAGCACGGATGGTTCACCTCTCGATAAACTCGAGGTCTCTCGACTGATAACGCGCGGATAACTCACCAATGATTAAATAGAAGCACCGATAGTTCTTAGATAACACGCCGATATCTGTGAGCAATCAGTGCGTCATCTGTGGACTGTCAGTGATTTATTAGTGTTAATAGATATGTTTTTTCTAAAATCAAAAAAAAGAAAATTTGCAGACAGCCTGGGTTTATATTTAATAAAATCCTGCGGTTTGATATTTAAAGCGTCGGCCATAACCTTTGTAGTTTATTTTTCTTTAGAGCAGTTCAAGACCGGCTTAATCAGCAATTATTTTGATTTGAATATCCTTTTGATTTTAGCTATAATAACGGGGCTCTTATTTATCTGGTTTCCTCAAGAATGCGAAGAAGATAAAAAAAGAAGAGTGAGCAGGGGAATAAATTCATTAATTTTAGCGATATTGTCCGGATTTTTTATTTATCAGCATCTTAATTATCTGGGCACTGTTTCTTGGCTAATTTCGTTTATGGGCGCTTTGGCGCTGTATGCCATATTCAACTTGAACTTAAATAGCTATGATTAAAACAGAAACAGTCAAAAAAGTTAAAACTTTCGATGCCAATAATAAAGAGAACGGTTTTTTAATAGAATTATTTAAAGACGGCGATAAAACAGCGGTTTATTTAACCGCGGCCAAACCAGGAGCTTTTAAGGGCTATCATCTGCACCGGGTCAGGGCGGCCAGATATGTTTGTATCAGAGGCAGAATGAAGATTATTACTTATCAAAATAAAAAAAGGCAGGAATTTGTTTTAGACGCCCAAAAGCCCGGCCGTTTGTTTATTCCCAATAATGTTGCTACCGGCTTAGAAAATATCGGCGACGAAGAGGCCTGGCTGATTAATTATCCAGAGCCCCCCTACAATCCGAATTTAAAAGACGAACAGGTTGAATACACCGAGGCAGAGCTGGAAGCGGGGGTTGTTAAATAATTGAATTTAATTTTGAATTATGAAATAACCTAATTTTGAATCAATTTTGAATTTCAAATTTCCAAATAAAAGTTTGGAATTTGGGTAATTAGAATTTGACATTTGTTTGTAATTTGGAGTTTGGAATTTGGTAATTAACTTTATGGACTGTATATTTTGCAAAATTATTGAAGGCGAGCTGCCTTCGGCAAAAGTTTATGAAGATAAAAGAATTTTAGCTTTTTTGGATATTAATCCCGTTAATAAAGGCCATGTTTTAGTTATCCCTAAAGAACATTATAATAATTTTCTTGAACTTCCACCCGATTTGTTAAAAGAATTGATTGTCGTGGTTCAAAAACTATCACAGCCCATTATGGAAGCGGTAGGCGCCGATGGTTTTAATTTAGTTCTTAATAACGGCCAAGCCGCCGGACAATTGGTGCATCATGTTCATTTTCATATTATCCCTCGGTTTAATAACGATAATCTGCATCCCTGGCCAGGCAAAACTTATCAGGAGAACGAAAAGGAAAGGATTGCCGCCAGCATTAAAGAGTTAATTTAATTTTTATGAGGATATTAATTTCAGGCTCAATCGCTTACGACCGCATAATGGATTTTCCGGGAAAGTTCGAAGATCACATTATCCCGTCGGAAATTCGCCAGCTGAACGTTAGTTTTACGGTTAAGGAATTCCGTGAAACCTTTGGCGGCAACGCCGGCAATATTGCTTACAGCTTATCTTTGCTAGAGGAGAAGCCCGTGGTTTATTCAGCGGTCGGCAAAGACTTCCAGAAATATCAGGAAAGATTTAACCAGCTGGGCATAGATATAAGCGGCATTAAAATTTATCCACAGACCCTGACGGCTTCGGCCTATATTATCACCGATAAAAACGATAATCAGATTACCGGTTTTTTCCCCGGCGCCATGAGCTTTTATGCCAAAAAGCCCAAGGTGGCTAAAGGCGATTTGGCCATTATTTCTCCCAGCAATCCCAACGAAATGCTGGATTTGGCCGATTTTTATCACAGCCGGCAGATACCTTTTATTTTTGACCCCGGACAGCAGATAATTCAATTTACCAAAAATCAACTAAGGAAAGTCATAAAATTAGCCAGCATCTGCGTAGTCAACGATTACGAGCTGGCCTTAACGCAAAAAATTACCAATTACGATAAAACCGTTGTTTTGCAGTCAGCCGGTATTTTAATAACCACGTTGGGCAAGCAGGGATCGTTAATTGAGATTAATCAGCATAATAAATTGGAGAGAATAAATATCAGCGCGGTCAAAACAACGTTAGCTAAAGATCCCACCGGCGGCGGCGACGCTTATCGGGCAGGCTTGATTAAGGGCTTAGTTGCCAGCCGGTTGAATTTAATCACCGACAGCTATTTTAAATTTCCCTGGTTAGAAATCGGCCAGTCCGCCAGCTTAGCGGCTGTTTATGCCATAGAGCATTATGGCACCCAGAATCATTTCTACACTTATAATCAATTTAAAAAAAGATATCAATTAAATTATAAATCCAGTTTAACTTTTTGAGAAATAATTTTGTAATAAGTTCAATAAAAAAAATATGATAAAACACGATGTCAAAAATTTAAAGCTAGCCCCTCAGGGGAAAAGAAAAATCATTTGGGCAGAAAAAGAAATGGCTGTTCTTAGAGAAATAAGAAATGATTTTTCTAAAAGAAAACCATTAAAAGGCGTCAGGGTGGCCGCCTGTTTGCACGTAACAGCCGAAACCGCTAATTTAATGAGGACCTTAAAAGCCGGCGGCGCTAAAGTCAGCTTATGCGCCTCTAATCCTTTATCCACCCAAGATGAAGTAGCCGCCTCTATTGTCAAAGATTTTGGCATTCCGGTTTTTGCCATTAATAACGAAAATAATCAGACTTATTATAAGCACATCAATCAAGTTTTAGACGATAAACCACATATCACAGTTGATGACGGCGCCGATCTGGTTTCCACTATTCATAAAAAGCGCACGGGCTTAGTCAAGAGCTTATGGGGCGGCAGCGAGGAGACAACCACCGGCGTTATCAGATTAAAAGCTTTAGCCGAACAAAAAAAATTGCTTTATCCCATTGTGGCCGTTAACGACGCCCAGACCAAGCATTTTTTTGACAATCGCTATGGCACAGGCCAGTCAACTTTAGACGGAATCATCAGGGCCACCAATGTTCTTTTAGCCGGCAAAACAGTGGTGGTGGCCGGCTATGGCTGGTGCGGCCGCGGCTTTGCCTTTAAAGCCAGGGGCCTGGGCTCAAAAATAATTGTGACCGAAGTAGATTATGTAAAATCTTTAGAGGCAGTTATGGACGGCTTCAGGGTAATGCCAATGTCCGAAGCATCATTGCTTGGCGATATTTTTTGCACTTTAACCGGCGATATTCATGTTATCCGCCGAGAGCATTTTCTTAAAATGAAAGACGGCGCCATTGTCTGCAACTCAGGCCATTTTGATGTGGAAATAGATTTGCCGGCCTTAAAGAAAATCAGCAAAAAAAAGGCAGAGGTCAGGCCTTTGGTGGAAGAATATACTTTAAGAAACAATAAAAGAATAATTGTTTTAGCCGGCGGCCGGCTGGTCAACTTAGCAGCGGCCGAAGGCCACCCTTCAACCGTTATGGATATGAGCTTTGCCAATCAATCTTTGGCCGTTGAATTTGTGGTAAAAAATCATAAAAAACTGGAGAATAAAGTTTATGACGTTACCGAACAGACCGATGTCAGGATCGCTAAGCTTAAATTAAAGTCACTGGGCGTTAAAATCGACAAATTAACACCGGAGCAGGTAAAGTATTTAAACAGCTGGGAGATCGGGACGTAGCTGACCGCCATGTCGTAACTAGTCGCCATCAGCGATAGCTCCAAACGGTTGAATTTTGAAATAACCTAATTTTGAAATTAAGTCATTAAAAATTCAATCGAAATTCAAAATTAATAGAGATTATGAACATACTAATCACCGGCGGGGCCGGTTTTGCCGGCTCCAACTTCATCAGACATATTTTAAAAAAATATCCAGATTATAAAATAATTAATCTGGATAAGTTAACTTATGCCGGCAACCTTGATAATTTAAAAGATATTGAAGGCAATGCCAGTTACGAATTTATCAAAGGGGACATTGCCGACGAAAGAACCGTAAAAAAAGTGCTTCGCTTTAAAAAAATTGATGTTGTCATCAACTATGCGGCCGAAACTCACGTGGACCGTTCCATTTTAGACCCCGCGGCTTTTGTTAGAACCGATGTTTTAGGCACTCATAATCTGCTTGAAGGCGTTAAAGAGTTTGCTGTCGGCAAGTATATTCAAATTTCTACCGATGAAGTTTACGGCAGTATTGCCAAAGGCAAATTTACCGAAGAGTCGCCCTTCCGGCCCAACAGCCCTTACAGCGCTTCTAAGGCCGGCGGCGATTTATTATGCCGTTCTTATATTAAAACTTATAATTTGCCGATTATCGTTACTCACGCCTGTAATTTTTACGGACCTTACCAATACCCAGAAAAGCTGATTCCTTTATTTATCACTAATTTACTGGAAGATAAAAAAGCGCCTTTATACGGCGAAGGTAAAAATATCAGAGAATGGATTTATGTTTTAGACCACTGCAATGCCATTGATTTTTTGCTTCACAAAGGAAAGTTGGGCCAGGTCTATAATATCGGCAGCGGCGTGGAAAAGCAGAATATTCAAATCACCAAGTTGATTTTAAGCGAACTGGGCCTTGGTTCAAAAATGATTGAACAAGTTAAAGACAGGCCCGGCCATGATTTACGCTATGCCCTTGATTCTTCTAAAATTAAAAAATTGGGCTGGCAGCCGGAATATAAATTTGAAGAGGCCGTCAGAGAAACCATCCGCTGGTACAAAAATAATGACTGGTGGTGGAAACCGCTGAAGTCCGGCGAGTATCTGGAGTATTATAAAAAGCAGTATTTAACTTAATTCATGAATCAATCACGAACGACACGAACCTGCACGAACAGTTCGCGAACTTATTCAACGTATTCAACTTATTCCCAGCCAAAGGCTGGTCGGCCTATGGCCGAAACTTATTAAACTTATCCACCATGAAAATTTTAATCCTAGGCGCCGGAGGAATGCTGGGCAGCGATTTAGCCAGTGTTTTAAGCGAACAAGATTTGATCGTGGCTGATCGGCCGGAGTGGGATATCACAAAGAATGAAGAACTAAAAGTCAAAATTCAAAACTGCCAGCCAGAATTAATTATCAACTGCGCCGCCTTTACCGACGTGGAAGCGGCCGAAGAACAATCGGAAACGGTTTTTAAAGTCAATGCGCAAGGCTCTTTAAATTTAGCCAGGATATCCTCTGAACTCAACTTGCCTTTAATGCAAATCAGCACCGATTATGTTTTTGACGGCGAAAAGGGGAGCGGATATAATGAAGATGATAAAACTCAGGCAATTAGCGTTTATGGTCGGAGCAAAGAACAGGGAGAAAAGAATATCATCAATAATTGTCAAAAATATTATATTATCAGAACCTCGTGGCTATTTGGCCGAGCCGTTGCCAGAGGCAAAAAAAACAAGACCAATTTTGTTGACAAGATGCTGGAATTGAGCCAAACTCAAAAAGTCATTAAAGCGGTTAGCGACCAATTCAGCAAGCCGACCTATGCCAAAGATTTAGCCCGATCAATTAAAAGTAATTTTATTGATAATCAGCGGGAGTTCGGCATCTATCATCTGGTTAATGAAGGGGCTGTTTCCTGGTTTGACTACGCAGAGGAAATATTTAAACAGCGTAAAATTAAAATCAAACTTCAAAAGATTTCCGGCCATGATTTTTTCCAGAAAGCCCGGCGGCCAAAATATTCCGCTTTAAACAATAATAAACTGCCAAAGCTTAGGCCCTGGCCAGAGGCCTTGGCCGATTATTTAAAGTCAATTCAAATAATCAAATAGTCTAATAATCAAATAGTCTAATAGTCTAATATTCGGGATGATTAGGTTAATTATGTTGAAAATTTATCCTCTAAGATTGTATTTTACTTCAAAAACACAAGCATTTATTGGTCTATCAACCAAAGTGATAATTTAGCAAAAG
>Ga0180007_10000648_pt1 | contig 55206 bp, 49 predicted proteins | sample MM_PC_MetaG_FD_121122 | JGI IMG/M metagenome (GOLD analysis project Ga0180007, IMG submission 121122) | Groundwater microbial communities from the Aspo Hard Rock Laboratory (HRL) deep subsurface site, Sweden - MM_PC_MetaG | ecosystem: Environmental > Aquatic > Deep subsurface > Groundwater...
CACAACCGGCTTTCACCCTCGAAAACCCAGAACAGCACCAGGGCTTAACTTGTGTTTTACTCAATCTCGTGTCGGGCGGGGCATTTATCTCAAAAGACCCCATTGGCTTCAACGGGGGGATGAACCTCTACAGGTATGCTGATAACAATCCGATGATTTTTACTGATCCATGGGGGCTTGAGCCATGGTCGGTAGGGAAATATAAGTGGGACTGGAATACTTGGTTTCAGCACCCGTCAACGACTGATGAAGAAAGAGTTTGTGCTGACAAAATAGAACCCACTGGCGATGAATTTTGGGCCTTGTTAATGCTTCAGCCTTGGAAATGGGGTTGGTTGGCACCAAAACCGATTTCAATTGAAACAACCGCGCATGGCGCTTCTAGGCTTGCCGGTTCTGCCGCTACGCGCGGTGGTGTTCTTACAGAATCTGGTGTAAAAGCAGTTCGACAAGCTGGGCAAAAATTAACGCAAGCGGATGGTGCTATTGTTAGAATACTTCAAAATGAGGCGGGTCGTTTTAACATTGTAATAGATAACAAATCGGGTAAGTTAATCACCACGTTTGCAAATCTTTCTCAGAAATCACTAGAAAGGTTAGCTAGAAACTATGGTTGGAAATAATGAAGTATGTTGCTGCTTTTGTGGCCAAGCACTAAGTTTCGAAAAAGCAATACAGCTTATTGTAACTGCTCTTGAAATGGGTGATGAACAACAATGCCTATTTGCTCACAAGGTTTGTCTACAAAAACACATTCATAATTCAGTGCCATTACATCCTGATTTGATTTAAACCGACGTGATAACAGGCTTATGGAGTAGTGAAACGGCAAGCCTGGTTAAGTATTTGGTATAGAGACTGTCATTTATTGTCATCGGCTGCAATATACAAGACCCACCCCCGCCGGGAGCCCGGCGGCCCCGGTGTCGCGGCACATCCGTTGCTAAACCTCGGGGCGGCTTCGGTCTGGCTGCTCCCTTGCAACCGCACCGAAGAGCACAGCCCGCGCCAGCCTTCGCCCTTAGAGGTAAATCTAGGAAATTTTTGTTGTTGCCGTCATTACGCCAATGGCGTATAATGAAGATATGGAAATAATAGAAACTTCTGTTTTTACCGCCTTTATCACCAAACTCATGTCTGATGATGAATATAAGGACATGCAGCAGGCGTTGATTCGTTGCCCGGTTGCCGGAGATATTATTAAGGGCAGCGGTGGCTTACGAAAACTGCGATGGGCTGCCAGTGGCAGAGGCAAACGTGGTGGTAGCAGAGTTATTTATTACTGGTATAAAGACATGGAAACCATTTACATGCTTTATGCTTATGTGAAGAACCGTCAGGAAGACATAACCCGCGATCAGCTCAAAATGTTGAGCAAGCTGGTAGAGGAGGAACTGAAATGAAAGATAGTGACTTTAACAACCTGGTAGCCAGCATCAAAGAAGCCGGAAAAATTCGGCGCGGAGAGATGAAACCGAGCAGAGTCTTTGAAATAACTCCGCTCGATGTGAAGCAGATCAGAGAAAAGCTGCATAAAACTCAGCAGGAATTCGCTCTAATGATCGGCATAAGCGTTGCCACTTTAAGAAACTGGGAACAGGGCCGCAGAAGACCGGAAGGTCCGGCAATGGTTCTGCTTAAAATAGCTCAGACCAACCCGGAGCTTATCAGTCAGGCATTACTGAATTCCTGAAATTTCATTTAGCCGATGAATACAAAGCCCACCCCCGCCGGGAGCCCGGCGGCCCCGGTGTCGCGGCACATCCGTTATTAAACCTCGGGGCGGCTTCGGTCTGGCTGCTCCCTTGCAACCGCACCTAAGAGCACAGCCCGCGCCGACCTTCGCCTTCCCTGGCTCAGTCTGTCACGTTCAGTGCGGCAACGGTGCTGGTCAGGTAATGGGCCATTACCTGACCTTGACTGCGGTCGGCGACTCGCCAGACCTCGGGCAGTGGGTAACCCATGCCTTTACATAACAGGCGTGTTATGCAAACCGCCCCTCGTATCAGGGTTTTACAGGCTGTCGCCTGTTTATCTGGCTGTATTTCACTCAATGCCGCTGCCCCTCCCGCGAAGAAAAGACAGCAACTAAACAAAAGCACTCCGAATCTCTTTGCTATGCAGCATAGGTTAACAGTATTTTTCTGAGTTTAACGAACACGTCAACGATCTGAATGCTTGCCGCGATTACTCTTTTCTGAAGCGAATTTCTCTAAGATCACATTCTGTGATCTTAAAAAACCGACTTAGTTATTTACGCAGCATTTGCCCAGGGTTTTATCTTTTCCAGATCGTCTGCGATATGCTCTTTTTCAGTTTCAAGGTTATACCGAACCTGAAGATTCAACCAGAAACCTTCGGATAGCCCAAAAAATCTGGAGAGCCGAAGCCCGGTATCAGCTGTTATTCCCCTTATTCCGTGAACTATTTCGTTTATCCGTCTAGGCGAAACCCCGACAGCAAGAGCAAGACGATACTGGGAAATATTAATTGGTTTCAAGAACTCTTCCAACAGAATTTCACCTGGATGAACTGGTGCCAACTTTCTTTTTGTCATTTTCGCCTCCTGTTTCAGTGATAATCCACAATTTCAACTGAAAAAGCATCACAGTCTTTCCAGATAAAACAGATTCGCCACTGATCATTTATTCTGACACTATTCTGTCCTGCCCGGTTGCCATGAAGAGGCTCCAGCCCTTTCAGCTTTACTGAGGTTTAATGTCAGATGGTTTGCCAGCATCAGAAGCGGGGCAATACCCAGAAAAAGCAGTAACCCGGCAGAAGATTCAATCAGAGTTGCTGCACCCGCCAGAACCGAAACTAGATTGCCAAGAACAGCTATCTTGAAAATGATAGCAAACGCAGGCTTGACAGTTGCCTTCTCGGCTACACGGAACAGTTTCAACTTCCCTGCAAATAACAGTATTACCGCTTCGACAATACAGACAACCAATTCGGTCAGAACTACATAAGCAACATACAGCATGGCAGACAAATCGCCGCTGGCAACGACATCTCCGGTCACTATAGCAGCAAATGTGCCAAGAGGGGCACCGATAAAGCTGAACCAGGTCATGGAAGTAACCACAAACCATACAATAAGTATCAGCGAGCCTCTGAATCCAAAGGCTTTAAGAGCAAGTGCAAAAAATAACGATTCCAGCAGGAGTGAAGCAATGGCACTAACCGGGTCGAAACCAATCGGGTTCGCTGCAGCAATAGCTGGCCAGAAGGCGAAAAAAAGTAAAACTGTCAAACAGGGTGAGACAGAATTAAACGTCAGGTTGTCATTCATAAAATTCTCCCGGATTTAACTCGGCGGGTTCAATATAGTATACAAAACACACCATGCCAATAAGTCGCACAGGTTCGCCCCATCTCACCCATGGATTCGCAAAAGCAAGCAGCGCCCGGCACAAGGCCGGACGCTGCTGATTATGCCTACTTACAGAAAGTTACTTTTGCTGCTTTTTTACGGCCTCAAGCTGTTTGAGGGCATCTTGAGTTTTTGAGTCACTGTCGCCGTATTCATATTTCAGGTTAAGATATCTGATGAACAGGCGGTTAAGATCGTTAGTATCATCATTAGCCTGCCAATCCGCAGAAGCCCATTCTGCGTTTTTAAGTTCGACATTGAACTTATAAGGTCTGACCAGGTCTGAGTCAGCATCACAATGTGTGGCAAAACCAGATCGCAACAGTACACCACGATTGCTTTGCCGACTCTTAACGGCAACTGCACCCTCGGTAACCGAAATTGAAGTTCGCTTGCGCGAGCCCACGGAAACTTCAAATTCCGTACCCCTGATCCCCGCTACCAGAGTTGGAGTTTCAATCTTGAATTCGGTGCCACGCTTGGTGAACTTATACCAGGTCTTGCCTTTGAACAGTTTGAGGCTAAGAGCCTGTATTTCTATCAACGTGCGCTCTTTAATGCGCATGACAGTGCCGTCTCCGTATACCAGGGTGGCTTTTGATTCTCTAAGAGTTTCGAGCAGATCACCGGGAAAAAGCTCGACCGACTGTGTAATTATGTCAGTCCTGGCGCTGCCAACACGCGTCAGCTTAACCTGACCGCTGATTATATCTAGTCTGGCATCAAGCGCAACAAGTTTGCTACCATCTGCCCAGGCAGTTGTTAAGAACAGAGTAAAACAAAGAATCAGGAAGCACAGCTTTGTGCATTTCATCGTATAAGCCTCCTTGACCACAAGGGTCGAATTGCCGAAGTTTTCTAAATTATAAGAATACCTTGCCAATGTGTCAATGGTCAGTTAGCGAGATAATCGAGATAATCGAGCCCGACCCGACCGGTTCGCCAACAACGTCAAACGGTTGCTGGTTCGCATTAAGCGCTCCATAGGCAACGATTGCCAGGCTCGTAATCTCAGTTGCGCAGTACACTGACAATTTGTCGCAGGGGTCTGGCAAGGTAATATAGCCATAACCAGGGTGGCTGCAGATAAACGAAGCGAAAATCATTGTCTGAAGGTGAAATCATTGCTCGCCAGACAAATAGCAGGCGCTCACGCCAACTGTCGCGGGCGGCTATTTCTATCAGCAGACTATCCGACTTCGAAGCAAGACTAGAGCCAGTAGCCAGGCGGCGGCACAAAATTATGGCCAGCATCCTGCTTAAACGATCACGCCTCAACTCAAGCTCTGCCGCCTCAGGCAAAGTCAGCAAAAACATCAGCTTTGCCAGCTGCAAGCCAAGCGCCAGCATGCGAGCTGCACCAATTCGTCGCGCTGCGACGAAAAGCTTGTGATAATCAATTTCTGGAAAAGCCTTTACCAGCCCGGCAACATCGCAAACCAGGCGCAATTCGTTCCAGCAATGGGTCGTGTGGTGCGCACACAGCACCAGCAAATGATCTTCTGGCGAAAGCGTTGGTATTCGATGCCCACAAACGAGCACAAAGCTTTGACTTGCGATTTTTTTCTCATTGCCGGGTATTTGCAGATAATATTCATGGAAAAGCCTCCAGTGAATGTCGAGGCCAATACCAGCTGGGCTGACCAGCTGAAATTCTATATGGTGTTGCCTTTTCAATTCAGTATGGCAGTCAGCCAGTTCTTCAGTATCTCGATAGCCCTTCGCCATCAGCACTCGTTTCAATCGCTCCGCCTGTTCGTAAGATGGAACCAGTAAATCAATATCACAGTAACGGCGAGCCGCCACGTTGCCATGGATACCGGCCGCCAATGCTGCCCCTTTAAAAAAGACAACTGGAATAGAATGCTGCCGGGAAATTTCTGCAATCTTAACCAGATCAGCACAGTTGCGCAAGGCTGCGATGCTTGCTTCCCGACTGGATTTTACTAGCGAAGCGCTGTCTGCCAGTGCCCTGTTTTTTTGCAACTCGTCGCAAACCAGCCAGTTTACGCCATGCACTTTTGCCATTTTAAGCAGACCTGGCAAATCAGTAATATTCGTTTCGTGGCCAATAGATTTGCAGCTTGAATCAGCGAATCTGCCCTGTAGAATTTCCTGAATTTTCTGCATCATTACCAGTCTAATTCCCGTCAACTGTGAATTTCTTGTGACTCATAATAATGGTAATGCGTTCAGCCATAAATGGCTGCAGATTTTCCATTATTTTTGCGGCTGTTACCTGATCAATTGCCGCAAATGGCTCGTCAAGAATGAGGATTCCCGGATCTTTAATTATAGTACGCACTAACGCCAGGCGCTGTCGCTGACCTTCGGAAAGATTTGTTGCGCCATCGCTAAGCTGCCGATTAAGGCCATCGGGGTAATTCAAAACAAAATCTTCTGCACAACAAAGATGCAAAGCTTTCAGAATGTCATTTTCGTCAGCCTGTGGATTTGCAACCAGAAGATTTTCCATGATACTGCCGGCAAAAAAAAAGTCGGCTTGCGGCTTATAACCGATTATTTCACGCAGCGCGGACGTAGCAATTTCTGCCAGTGGCCGACCGTCAAGAGTAATCTTGCCTGAGTCCGGGCGCAAAAATTTCAATAACAGACGAGCTAAAGTGGTTTTTCCGGCACCACTGACCCAGTCAATTACTGATACCCGGCCGCGACGGAATTCCAGATTCAATTTATCTAAAATTTTATGCCCACAATTATGAGAATAAGTCGTTTCGTGCAAGCATATTTTTTCGGGTCTGACGTTCAAACTAACTGGGTTAGTCGAAACCTGGGCGAGTTTCGTTTCAATTTTGCAGTCATCCTCGCCAGAAAATTCCAGCACTTCTTTCGCCCGGTTTATGGAAGCCAGAGTTGGCTGCAGGTTGAGATAAAGCATCGCCAGGCTCGAAAGAGGTCCGGCCAGATAACCAATGTAACCAAGAAAAGCAATTATGTCTCCGACACTCAGCTGCCCGGCACGAAAAAGACCATCGGCAGTTACCAGAAGAAAAAGCAGACAACAGATCTGGGCCGCGCGAGCAATCGCTGAGGAACCCAGACCGGTTTTGTAATACTTGAATCTCGTGGAAATAAGCTCATCAAGGCGGCCAGCCAAACCATCTATTCTTGTCATTTCAAGGTTGAAGCCCTTGATGGTTTCAATACCAAGCAGGCTGTTTTGCACAAAAGCCTGGTTTTTGGCAGATTTTTCAGCTGACAAATGGGAAAGGCGCCTCGCTACCGGGGTGAAAAACCAGTTTGTCAGAAGATAAATCGGTGCCGTGAGCAGGCAAATGAGGGTCATTTTCAGATTTATATGGCTCAAAATCGCCAGGCCAAGAAAGAATCTGAGCAGGTTATTGGCCAGCGACGGCAAAAGAGTTCGCGCCAGCGCTTCAAAGGCCCCGGAATCTGCCATTATGCGTGAGTTAAGATAGCCATGGGTAAAGCTCTGATGCTTTTTCAGGCTGGCATGCATCACTCTGGCGAAAAGATCAGAGGTAATTTGAGCGGTCATGCGTTGCTGAATAAAAAAATTACCAAGGTCGCGAATTGTCTGCAAAGTCGCCAGCATCAGCGAAAAGGAAAAAGCAAAAAGAGCAAACCAGTAAACATCAGTGGTTACCTTGCCAATAAGCTCTGCAACGACAGAAAAACCAGCATTATTTACCAGTGAGACGACCGCTTCCGGTGGTTTGCCTGTCAATATGTTATCAAAAAAAATCTTTCCGGCCAGTGGTGTCAGCGACGAAGTTGCAGTCAAAAGTATGCCAACCGCATAAGACAACAACAGCAGCCACTTAAATCGCTGCAAGTAGGGTTTAAACGTCTTGATCATCTCAATCATGAGGGCAAGTATAGCACACGCACAGAGCAGCTTCTACCCCACCACCATTCAATATCTCAAAGAGCAGCATTGTCATTTCGACCAAAGGGAGAAATCTCTACTACCAGGAGTCATTGGGTTACCAGGGTTATTAGACTACTCCCTGAGAATTGGCAACTGCCTGCTTGATGGCTTCGTTGTCGATATAATCTATCGGAAAGTGCATTTCATAAGCTTTAACCTGTGAAAACAGCTTTACCACTTTTTCAAAGTGCTGCCGCCGGTGAGGCTTGAAAACCTTATCCCAGTAATCAGTTTGAGCATGGTAGTACTGCTCAATAGCTTTCAGCTTGCTTAAAGGTCTTAGCTCAAAATGATCGCTCTTGACCGGATAAAAGATTGTGGTCAGGGGCGCTGAGCCAGGGCCGTCAGTGTTTGGACCCAATGGAGTTGAATGCAAAATCGGTTTGTCATCTTTAAAGCGCATCATCACCATGTCATCAGAAAGCAGAAAATCATGCTTGATCATGGCAATCGAAGTGCTTTTACCGGCTTCGGGAATGCCAAGAATGGCAAAAGCCTTGTGATCGATTACAGCTCCAGCTGCGTGCAGAAAAATTCCGTCAGTTTTTGCACCCAGATTGGCCAGAAGATAAATAATCGGGACATTCATCCTAGGCTTAAAATTCGCCGTCGAAAAGCCGAGCATTTCCAGTCTATTGTGGCGAGCATCGAAAAAAAAGGATAACACTTTACCCAAAAAGCATGAATCCAGATCTATACAATCCTTTAACCAGAAAAGTTCGTTTTTTATTCCCGCAAAACCTGGCATGCATTTGGACTCACCTGTGGAAACGGTCATTAATTTCTCAAGTTCCTGCGAAACCCCATGGCAAAAAATCGTTGCATCTTTTTCGGAATCACTCGCTGAGATAAAATGCCGCAGTTGAGGTGCACCTTCTTGAGACATGAAAAAATCAGCGCTTTCTAACCTGATTTGCCATTCGGCCAATTGCAGACAAATGCTGGTGGTTAAAATCACCGTCAAACAATGACTCCCGGACCACATAAATTAGGAGCAGTTCCAGTAAAGCAACCTGAAGTGGCATTGCTACCCGCAACACACCATAGATTGCCTCCTGTAGCTGCGCTGCCGGTGTAACAATTTGATGTTGAGCCAGGCCCGCTACCCAGCGAGCAATCTCCAAATGGCTGCCCTGCGTGAGTACCTGTTTGACAAAGCGCCTGTGGCTCAAAACCGCCCGCAGTTGCATTGGCAAGCGGAAAGCTGGTCAGAGTTGGTTTTTGGTATTTTGGCTTCATCGACTGGCCTCCTGAGGAATCTCGTAAATAAGACCAGATTTTTCGAACTGGCCTACCAGTTCGGCAAGATCAGCCTCAGCCACGGCGGGGTCACAGTCATCAAAGGCGTCATGCAGTCGTTGTAAAATAGTCTGGCATTCAGCGCCTTTTTTAAAAAGATCGAACACAAAAGCGCCGGTTTCGTTGAGAATCTTAACTTCGCCGCTCTCCGGGTTAAATAAGAGCATGCCATCTTTCTCTGTTTCGCAGAGAATTTCGTGGTTTGCTATATATTTTTTTGTTGGCAGACTCATTATTTTTCACTCATAATTTGCTTTAACAGCGGAGTTTTTGCAAATAACGAATGAACCCATACCCGACCTGAACTCCGTCTTTTGCATACCTTCCAGCCTCGCCAGGAATAAACCAGACAAAAGTCACCGGTGGCATCAAGGTACCGTGCCTTTTCTATACTAATAAAAGAATACATAAAACGCAGCAAGAAAGCAAGAATGAAGATTGCCAGCTCTCTTACTCGAAAAAACAACGGCGCCAGCAGCAAACCTGCTCCAAGCTCAATTCCAGCTATGTCTCTGGTAACTCCGCCTGAAATTCTGGCAACAGCAACCCCTTTGATGCACTCCACATCGAAAATTCCATCACAGCGACTCAAATTGTCACCGCGAATCAAAAACTTTTTGCCCTCAGCCGTCTGCAAAATACGCCTTATCCGGTGAATCCTAGCCTGTTCCGTATCTAGTCGGCAAAACAAGACCATATCTCCCGGTCGAAGCTTCCCCGGCTCAACTTTTGCAACCAGCAGACGCTGCCCATGGCGCAAAAACGGCCGCATGCTGCCACCGTTAACTATAATCTGCCAGGTTGAGGATAGATTAGATGTTACTGCCACTTTTATTTAGCCGGGTTTGCGGAAAAAGACCGGATCGCAATGCCTCTTCGCAAAACGGGAAACCTGCAACAAGAGAGCCGGTTGCCGCAAAAGTGCTTGCCAGACATTTGCCGCCACAATGCATCTTCATGCGGCAACGCCCACAAACACCCTGTAAGTTGCGCGGAAAGCCTTCGCGAATCTGCTGCAAAAACTTGTTTTCCTGCCAGATTTTAGTTAAACCTCCGTTAAGCACTGAGCCGAAATTCATTTCGGGGATTTTCTCGCCAATGCCACACAAGCCAGCACTTCCGTCATGCAACAAGCCAAGAATTCCCATAATTCCGCAGACTCCCATGCTTTGCTTGCGCAGGTCAGTAAGCGACTTCAAAGCCGCTGGAATATCAAAATGCACTGGAATCGGACAATCTTTTACTATTTCAGCAAACTCGCCATTATAAAACGCAAGAGTCTCAGCAACGCTGTGCAATTCGGAGTTGCTTTTCATTTTGTCAGCGCGGCCAAGATCATTAATCGGGTTAATTTTAAAGCTCCCGGCTCCCATGCTGATCGCCAGTTTGATGGCATCAGCAAGCTCGCCGGCATTTTTTTTATGCAATGAAAAAATCACCTGATAGCGTATTCCAGCCTTTTGCATAAGAGCCATATTCTGCAATAATTTGTCGTAACACCCCTCAACCCCTCGCAAGCTTTCATGTGTTGCTTTGGCCGCTCCGTCCAGCGAAACCGCAACAAAAATACCATGCCCGGCCAGCGACTCTACCCGCTGCGGGTTAAGCAGAGTGCCGTTAGTCTCAATTGTAACCCTGAGCTTCATGTTTATCAGGCTTTCGATAATGTCATCGATTTCAGGGTAAAGAAAAGGTTCACCGCCGGTAAGCTTAACGGAGCACAAACCCAGTGTTTTTGCTTCCTCAAAGACTGGCCGCAAAAGAGCAAATGGGGTATAGGAATCGGCGGCAGCGGCATCGCTGAAACCCGGTTCTATCCAGCAATGTCTGCAGCGCAGATTACAGCTTCCGCTTGCATAATAATAAATAGTGTGCAATTGCGACACTTTGTTTGCCAATTTAACCCTCCTGTCATCAATGCTCAAAGCTCAAAGTCATAACCCGGGCAAATTTTTATTTAGCGAACAAACAGTTTTTCGGTTTCGCACAATTATTTGACATAGTAAACCATAGCAGGTTATTCTACCAGTGAAACATGCCCGCAAGAGTCTAGTTTAGCTTTGCTTGCTGAAACACCATATAAAATGCCAAAGAATTTTTTAAGTTATTTTCTGCAAATTCTGAACCATCATGGCTCGCCAGGCGTGATATCCGTCAAGTGCTGAGTAGCGCTTCACCAAGGCTTCCCTGTAGAAAAAGATCTGTTTCTACGCGTTTATTGCGTGACGGCGGCGCTGTGTTGTTTGACGCTGACCGCAGCCTTGAGCTGTTTATCAATCAAACCGGCTATGCGATATGGAAACTCCTCGACGGCCACCATGATAATCAAGCCATTTTATCACATTTAAATACTGCATTTTCTCAGACTGAAAATCTGGATGAAGATCTTGTGACATACATTGAGCTTCTCAAGCAACAGGCTCTCATAGAGTTTGAACACACCCTGGAAACAGAAGTTTTTTCGTGGCACGATGAGTCCCCATTAAATTTTGATATTTCCATAACCGGCCACTGCAATTTGAAGTGCCCCTTTTGTTTTTATTCCGAGGCAATTAATACAAGACCCGACCTGCCAATTTCGGAATGGCAAACCTTTTTTAATGAATTAAAAAGTCTGGCAGTTCGCGAAGTGACCTTAAGTGGCGGCGAAATACTTTGCCGAACAGATCTATTTGATCTTATAGATCTTGTGATAGCAGCGAATTTACGCTTTGCCTTGCTGAGCAACGGCACCCTTGGCAACGAAAGAATCATTTCGGAACTGATGAAACCACATCGTCGGTGCCGACTTAACAGCATTCAGCTTTCGGTGGATGGTTCCTGCCCACAGATTCATGACCAGATCAGAGGAGAAGGCTCATTCGCAGCTACAGACAAGTTTCTACGGCTTCTCAAGCAGGCGGGTTTGCCGGTTACGGTGAGAATGACCGTAAATCGTCTGAATTTACATGATATTGAGAACACCTTCGCATATTTGCTCGATGACATTGGGCTGCCTTCTGCGAGCGTCAACTCAGCCACTCAGATTGGCGCTGCTGTCAGCAACGTTGATATAATTGATTTGAGCGCCCAGGAGCGCCTGATAGCCATGCAAACTTTGCGCCGCCTCGATGATGAAGTCTGGCCGGGAAGAATAGAAGCTCAGGCTGGCCCTCTTTACGAAAGCCGGCAATTCGAAAGCATGGAACAGCACAAGCAGCACCACCCGGCTTATAACGGGCATCTTTCGGCTTGCGGCTGTTTTCGCTCAAAGCTGGCAGTGCACCACGACGGGATTATTATTCCCTGCAACATGCTTGGCAATGTCGAATTGGGTCGTATAAATCGCGACAGTATCAAAAAAATCTGGCTTGAGCACCCGGTCTTAAAAAAGCTTGCCTCACGCACCAGTGTCAGCCTGAAGAGCATAGATGGGTGTAAAGATTGCGAATATGTCGATATCTGCAATGGCGGCTGCCCGGCCGATGAGATCAGCAGCACCGGCAATTTCTTTACCCCGTCGATCAGCAACTGCTATCGCGCCTTCAAAAACAAGATCAATTCCCCAAAAACATCATAAAAAAAATATCGGGACAATATGCACAGAGCGTTCTTAAAAAACAAACACAAGCTTCTAATGCGCGCAATCCTTGGCTGGACAGCACTGATCATGGTGCTATCCTTGATGCCACGAATGTCTTCTCTAATGAACCCTCAAGACGAAAACGGGTTAAACCAGGGTCCCCTGGCACACCTCAGCGCATATTCCGTCCTCGCCGCCATGCTTACCGCATACATGATCATCAAAGGGAAACGTCACCCGGCAATAAGAGCGTGTCTGCTCGCAGGATCTTACGGCGCACTGGTCGAATTCGCCCAGTATTTTACCCCTACCCGATCATGCGACCCTTACGATATCTTGATAAATCTTGCCGCCGCCGCCCTGGGTGTTACTTTTTTCAAACTGGCAATCAGCCGATAAAGCAAACAAAACGCTAGAGCCATTTCCCGAAACTTTGCTGCAATTGCCTGATCAATAGAGTGATTTCGACTGTGGACGAGCCTTTTTTATCTGCAGTCGCTACCATGATAAAACAACCATCGGCGGGCATTCCTCTTAACTCAAGCCAGTATTGCCACAAAGCGTGTTTAAATGGATCACTGGAAAGCTTACCGGTAGACTGCAGCCAATAATACATCCTGGTCTGTACACCTGCTTCATTTATGAAACTTGTGGCAACCGCTTCACTGCCAAGTTGTTCTTGAGAATGCGATGCCGCCGCATAAATTCCGGTGGAACAGATCATCGCCTGATGGAAAACAATCAGCCGATTTCTTGGGCGGCGACCCGGCCACCAGATAACTTCCACTTTTACCTGCTCGCCAGATGGCGACTCAAGCAATGCCTGGCGACTTTGTGCGGCGCCTTCAAAGCCAGGCGTAAAAACCCTGTTGAGACTGGAATCTGGTGCCTCAATCTGATGCCAACCAGGTGGGCAGATTTTAACATCTGCAAATCCTGGGCGCACAAAATCCGCAGGTGCGGGCCTTACCGCGACCAGACTTCCGACTGTTATCAGCATTAACCAGACAGTTGTCATTAACAGCGCCCGCCTGTGAGATATGGCACAGGAAAATACAGCTTCAGGCTCATGACCTTTCTGCGAATCTGACAATGGTGCAAAGGAACGGGCTACATTTTTTATCAGTCTGACACCTGCAATCAACGCAGCAATTGCAGAAAAGTAAAAGAGCAAAATCCAATTGCCATGAATAAAGGATGCAGCCGCAGAAGAACCTTGCCGCCCCGTAATCTCGCCGGCAATGCTAAGTCGCAGCACATTTACCAAAATGGCCAGGGGCACAGATAAAACAAATACCATAATTCGCAACCTGGTATAGCGACGCAATTGCCAATGACCCAGTAAAAGCGCCAGAAAAGTTAAAGCCGTTAAGAATCGCACTCCGCTGCATTCTTCCACAATTTGCAAACTGCTGGGGCCAATATGCACAACGGTTCCAGAATACCAGGCATCATGGCCGAGATTAACCAGCATTCCGGTTGTCCAGAGCACGCCAATTTGCTGCAAAGGCGAATGCAACCAGTGAAAAGTTACGTATTGCGGTAAAGGCAGACAATAGACAAGTAACAACCATGGAAAAGCCATACGCTGCCAACCATCGTCACCCCGCCAAAGCCTTAATAACAAAGGAATTCCAAGCCACAAGCCTGCTGCCAGCAGAAATTCTTCTTCGAGAAAGGCATCGGCAATTATACACGCAACAGAGCCAGCAAAAAGTCCGGCAAAAAACCACTTGCCAAGAGCACTATCAGCCTCAAAAATTGCAAGCGCAGGGCGGTGTCTGGGTTTTAATGCCAGCAGCAAGGCAGTAACGACGACGACTCCAGCATGCTCGCCTGTTGGATTGCGCCCCATTTCCCTGAGTAATCTGGGCAGAGAAACGGCAATGGCAGCAACCAGCAAAGGCAGCAGAAAAAGAACAATCAAACGTCTGTTTTGGTGGGATTTCGCAGTAGAGTTGTCGTTATGCCAGGACTCCGGACTAGTCATCATCGGACGGAGACGACATAAAATAGCCGGCACCAAGCGATAGACACAATAGCAACATGGTAGCCGGCTCGGGGGTTGATTCACCATATTGCAGCTGAACCAGGTCGGTTTCAGGCACTCCAAGGTCGCGCTCGACTGTGCCAATAGTGTAAGTTGGAGACATTACCGATGTCGGGTCGTCATTATGGACAACACCGATAGCATGCCCAAGTTCGTGAACTGCTACCGAAATAAGATCGATCTGACTCGCACCCGGTGCGCCAGAGCCCACATACCAGTCCCACGTAGAATCAAAGTGGATATCTCCCCAGGCTGATACAGGCCCTGTTGGCATATAACCGTAAGCGAGCACACCTGAGGGATCAACTTCGGTGAGTGCAATACGTATATCACCGGCAGCTCCATCGGTGTTCCATGCCTGACCGCTATCGGCAACTTCAACAAAGTTCAAGCCACAACTGGCACTCCAGGTATCAAAAGCGGTGGCAAGAGCAGGTTTCCATGCTTCAGGCACAACTTGCGCCACGCCACTGGTTGAATAAGCATTGGTTGGCGCGGTGTAATTATCAATAACATAATTGGTTGTGGCAAACGAGTAGGTAACAGTGGTTCCGGGGCCGCCCCAGTTACCGATCCAGCCGGTGGGACTTTCGATCCAGGCTGCATAACTGATGCCCGGCAAAAGAACAATAACAGCCAGCAACACAAGCAATTTCAGACTAGAGGTGATTTTTATTAATCTCACGATTCACCCCCTCGATAAAGGTATTGTCACCATTACATAGCTTCAAAGCCAGCTCTTTGAATTCAACAGATTTTTTGGGGTTGTTCTGGTGCGAATAAAAAGCGGCAAGCTGGGCAGCAAATTCCGGACTTTCCGGCGCAAGTTCCTGAGCCTTAATTAACAAAGGCTCGGCCTGTGCAGGCTGATCAGTCCAGAAATATATCAGTCCAGCAGTATTTAGAACCGAGGGGTTCTGACCGGCCAATTCCAGCAATTTTGGCAGCAGGCTGACAGCTTCGTCTTTGCGTCCGGTGCTGGCCCGCATAAGAGCGCAGTCATTAAGTGCAGCAAGGTGGTCTGGCTGCAAAGCAATGGCGCGCTCGTAAAGCGACAGGGATTCAGAAGCCGAACCACCGGATAAACGCAGACTCAAAGCCAGCTTAAAACAAACATCGGCATTGTTTTCAGAGACGAGGGTCAGGTATTCCCTGTATCGCTTAATTGCAGCAGGCCAATCCTGCTGTAAGCGCAATGCATCGGCACTAGACAATAAGATTGCCGGATCTTGAGGGAAAATTTCCAAAGCCATACTGGCGACTTCAGAAGCCAGATTCCAGAGGCCGGCACGCATGTAGGTCTCGATCAAACCATGCCAGACACCAGAATTATAGCGATCGGCGGCAAGAGCTTTCAGAAAAAGCTTTTCGGCTGCCAATGGATTATTGGTTGCCTGATTAAAGGCTGCAGCGGTTAAAAGCAGCTCAGAATCACCGGGGAAAATCTGCATAGCATCGTGAACAGCCTTATTTGCCTGCTGATAACGGCCAAGATGGATCAAAGAACGAATGCGATACTGATGGGGCACTATCGACCCTGGAACCGACAAGCTGGCCGAGGCGGCTAGAGCAATCACGTTTTCGAAATTTCCCCTGGCACTTGCATCTTTAAGCGCTCCAAGCCATGGCTCTGCCAGACCGTGCTGAACAGGGCGACTGCCGCTGGCGATTTGTGGCGGAAGTTTTATTGCGCCAGAGATCACCGGAGTTGGCCGCGAATATTGGCTGTTAGTCATAAAGAAACCACGGAGCAACGCTGCCATGGCAAAACCAAGAGCCATGGCCAGCAAAAACAGAATGACAAAAAGAGTCCGCGAAACAAAGAGGCCCTTCACCGGACTGCCATTGACTTCATCGCTGTAAAATTTAATCAACATCAAAGTTTTTGCTTAAACAATGTCTGTACCTATTATAATGTTTTTCCAGACAAAGTTAAAGCGCAAAGAAAAACCCAAAATTAGTAACGCTATTTTTGGGACGAGTTTCGGAGTTTACCGAGTCAATGTACCTGGAAAAATCCGGGCGCCTTTTCTTGTTGAAAGCGCACACTTTTTCAGATTTTCCAGAAATAATTCAAGATGAAACGTTTTTGAAAAAGAAATCGCCCTGAATAGCCCGGCCCTGCTTATCATAACTCAAATTATGAACACCATCTAATCTAAAACCTCGCTCACGCAGCCATGCGATGATTTCATCCGCCAAGGCCTGCCCAGAGTAAAGTTCTACAAATGAACATTCCGCGTAAACATAAGAAAAGCGCCCCAACAAATCCTCACACCCTCGAAGCGCTTCCAATTCAAACCCCTGCACGTCAAGTTTGAGCAAGGCAGGAAAAACTATTTCCTCAGCCGCAAGGAATTCAGTCAGGCGACCGACCTTAACCATGGCACTATTAATTTCTTCAGTTCCTGGAAACAATGTTGTCTGCAAAGTTGAAATGGGTAAAAGAGACGAAGAATCATCTGCAGCAGCCACGTGGAGAATAGCTGTTCCAGCCTTCGCGCCAATAGCCGCCTGATTAAAGGTCACCGCCGAATCCCCATTAAATAACTTTTCAAATCTGCCTGCAACCTCGGGAAGAGGTTCAAAGCTGATAACACGCGCTTGTGGGGCCCAATGCCTCACCGCCAATGCGAATTGCCCACGATTAGCGCCAATATCCACTACGGTTGCCAGGCCAGGCGGAAATATTCCACGATGCTCAGCCCCCACAAACACCCGCCTACAAATAAGTGCCTTCAGCAAACGAGGCGAGCGAAGAACTTGCGCCAGTTTGTCAAGACGACTAAGAAATAATTGAAAATTCATACCTCAGCGACCCTTCTCTAATTACGTGCTGCTTTGATCTCAGGTTAGCAAATTTAATTCTGAGTGACATCAAATGCAAATCACCGTTTAATACCCAGTAGCACTACGTGACTAGCCGTCCGATAGGGGTTTATTCCAGCATCACTGGTGTTAAGAATATGCACGCTTTTACAGCTTGATTTTATCAACTTATAGTTGTTAAAAACCGAATAAGAATAGGCAATACCGTCACCATCAGATATGGTGTATCCCTTTCCTTTTGTTTTCAGAAAATCAACAAATTTCCACAAGCCAAAACAATTGAAAATCTGCTTTACTGAGCGCGCAAGCAATGAGCCGTGACCGAAATTGTTCGAGTCAGAAATGAATATGGCCTTATCAGCAACTCGAAGCATTTCCGAAACAGCCAGCGCCGGCCTCTTAATGTGATGTAACACCCCAAATTCACATACTAAATCAAATTCCGATGCACGGAACTGCAATTTGGTAGCATCACCATCAAAAAGCTCTTCCTCAGTTAAACCTTGTGAGTAACCAACCTGTCTAAGCTCTTTAACTGGCTCAACACCAACAATCCTTATCCCTGGGCAGTGGTGCTTGATATATTGTATTGCTCGACCAGTTCCAGAACCAATATCAAGAATCGACTTTACTCCAAGATAATTAATTGAAGCTGCTAGAAAGGAAAGACCACAAGAATGCTCATCCATTCCATCGACATGCATTGCATTATACTTATCTGCTGTCCTGGAGTAATAAAGCCTTTGTTTTTCAATTTCATCTATAGCATTTGCCATCCGGAGGAATCCTTAGCATTTGTGTATTTGTAAATATTCATTTTTGCCTCTTGAGCTTGTGAATTCAAAAGGTTACCACATAAATATATTACATAAAGTTGGGATATAAAGCCAGAGATGAAGAATTATAATGATATTGAGTTACCAAATCTTACCTGAAAACGTGTTATAAGAGTCTCTAAAGTGACCCGCCATCTTCTCTGAAAAAAGCAGAACCATTTTCTGCCTTTAACGATTTTTTGACCACAAATTTTTAGTTTTTTAGTACAATTCATATTATACTATCCGAAAGTATTCCCTAAAAGGAAAATAATGAAGTCTAAATTGGGTTATAGCAAGTTTAAACTCCTGTTGCGTAAGTTCGGCCACCTTGAGTTCATTAGATTTGGGTTAAGAGACAGACTAATTCGTATTTTTCATAGCCCTGATACTGCGACAAAAGAAAAATTTTCCGTAAATTTTTATGGACTGAAATACCCGGGAGAACTTAGCTGTTTCCTTGATTGGTCCGTCTTTTATTATGGAGCTTATTCAAAGGATGAGCTGACCATTCTAGGGCACTTGATCCAAGCTTCCTGTGGCGAAAACATTCTTGATATTGGTGCAAACATAGGTCATCATTCCTTATTTTTCTCAACATTTGAAAAAAATGTTCACGCATTTGAGCCATTCGAAGGTGTTTCTCGGAAATTAGAAGAAAAAATCCATGTTAATAATGTTAAAAACATTACTCTGCACAAAATTGCCCTGGGCGAAAAAAATGAAACCCAAACTTTTTACCCATCAGATAACAACAACACTGGCACTGGTTCCTTTGTAAACACAAAAACGAAAGCAAAGCCCCTAATTTTTCAGATTTTCAAAGGGGACGAGTTCTTAGCAACACGAAATATAAAAAATATTGGCCTTATAAAAATCGACGTAGAGGGCCTTGAAATCGACGTTATAAAGGGTCTTAAAGACACTCTTACAAAGGAGCGACCCATTGTTTTTTTTGAATGGACCCAGGGAAATTTATCGGCTGAAAATTTGAGCAGCAACTCTCTACAAAATGAGCTTTTCCCGCAAGATTACGATTTTTTCGCTTTTATCCCCTCCCATCCGAAGTTTTTTCTATTATCTAACCGGAAAACAAAGCTGCAAAAACTGCAGAAACTGCATCATGGCTTTAATTTCGAAAATCTTGTCGCAGTGCCAAAAGAGATACGATTACCACAGCAAATATTGTAATTTTACAACCGTGCTCTTGTTCCATATCGCAGAAATATGATCCCTTTACTGCATTGTCTTGATCACTTGAGTTTGTGAATTCAAAAGGTTACCATATAGATATTTTACACAAGGTTGCGAAATAAATAAGGCCAGAGATGAAGAATTATAAAGAATTGATTTACCAATCCTACCTGCAAACGTGTTATAAGGATCTAAAAAGCCTTCTCCGCTTTCGCCTAAATCCAAGAGAAGCATATTTAACCAATATAGTAAAACGATTTTTCCCCAAAGACAGAAATTCTAAAATCCTTGATTTAGGCTGTGGGAATGGTGCTTTGCTGTATTTTGCAAAAAAGAATGGTTATCAGAATATCAAAGGGCTTGATGTCTCAGCAATGCAAGTTGAAGAAGCTGGAGCAATTGGACTTTCAGAAGCTGAAGTAGAATGCCTCGATTTCGTCGGTCATCTGGAAAATCTGCCAGCAGAAAGCTATGATTTTATTATTTCTTTTGATGTTTTAGAGCATCTTAGCAAGCAAGAGATATTCAATTTTGGAGCAAACGTCTTCAGATTGTTAAAAAAAGATGGGACATGGCTTATTCACGCACCGAACGGAGAATCTTTATTTGGCAATAGAGTGCTTTTTGGTGACTTTACCCACGAAATTTCATTTACTTGCAGCTCTTTGGAGCAAATTAAAAACGCACTTGGTTTTAGTAAAGCATTCTTTTTCGAGGACGAGCCAGCAGTACATGGTATCAAAAGTCTGATTCGCTATCTTCTCTGGAAACTAATCAGGTTAATGCCGGCACTATGGCTGGCAATTGAAACAGGCTCTCCCGGAAAAATTCACAGCCAAAATCTGATTGCATTATTAAAAAAGCAAGGTCAAACAAAAACATGAAGAATATTCAAAAGAAGTATGGCTGGAAAAATGCCGACCCGACCTGCGCTCATGATTATTTGTGGTCCTCAATTCTAAAACTTCTGCCAGGAAGCAAACTTCGAGTGGTAGACTTAGGCTGCGGCAATGGTTTCCTTGCTTCGGCCCTGGCAAACCTGGGGCATTCTGTTGTTGGATTCGACATCTCAGAAGACGGGATTCTCATTGCGAAAGAAAAATATCCCAACGTGAAATTCTTTGCAAAATCCGTATATGATGACCTTACTGAACTCGGTTCAAATTTCGACTTAGCGATATCTTCCGAAGTCATTGAGCACTTGTATGATCCACACGCTCTTGCCAGGCAAGCCTTTAACCTTTTGCGCCCAGGTGGATCCTTTATTGTCACCACTCCCTATCATGGCTATTTTAAAAACCTTGTGTTAAGTCTGTTTGACAAATGGGACGATCATCACACCTCATTGAGTTTGGGTTGGCACATAAAATTCTTTTCCACCAGAACTCTTTCTCGACTACTTAGAGAGTCTGGTTTTTGCAACCTTGTCTTTTGCAACTCCGGCCGTTTTCCGGGTTTTTGGAAGTCAACAGTCTGCAGATCTGAAAAAAATAAGGATCTTAAATCATGAAAGCACTTTTCGCCTTCTTGCACAATGTTACTGGCATTGGGCTTTTTTATCCCCTGAAAAATCTTTCTGGGGGTTCTTTTGCAATTGCCCTTTCAAGGTTGAAAAGGCTGCAGTCACTTGTTCATTCAATGGCTCATCGTTCTTTGACATTGAAATCATTCCCTGTGAGAGTACAAATAGAGACAGTCAATGCATGCAATTTTAGATGCAAAATGTGCGCAAGAGTTACTATTGGTCAGATATCATTTGCTGAAATTTCTTTAGAGAGATTTACTAGACTCATTAAGGAAATTCACCCTTATTACGTTACCTTAAATGGGCTGGGCGAACCTTTTTTAGACAAAACCATTTTAAAAAAAATTCGTTTCCTTGTCAAAAACGATATTATGGTTAGTATGCCAACCAATGGCTCTCTTCTCAACGAATTAGTTGTCAGCAAAAGCGAGGAAGCTTTTCCGGATATTCTTCAATTTTCTGTTGATGGAGCAACCAAAAAATCTTTCGAAGCTATTCGTGTTGGCAGCAACTTTGAGACTGTTATAGAAAACTACCGAAATATCTTGACGCGCCACCAAAATGGAAAGAACCGACCGGGTACCCAAATAAGGATTTTGTGCGCCCTGCAAAAAAAGAATTTTTTTGAGTTTCAAGAAATGTTTGCTCTTATGTCAAGTTTGAATGCTCTTGAGATTTTTTGTCTGGTCCCGATCTATAATTTTTCCCCGGAAACCCAAAGTTTTACAGCAGAGATACCCAATCCTCATGACGTTGAAGAACTTACCCAATTAATTGCTCCCAGGATTAAAACAGCCAAAACGCCCAGGGAAAAGGAATTTTATGAAAATTGGTTGCAGTGTGCCAAAAATTTCGAAAAACCTGACCAGCCTTCTGCGCCTGAAGAAACCAATACGCCTTGTTTGATACCATGGTTTAACACCTATATTGCAGCTAACGGCGATGTTTTACCGTGTTGCTATTTACTAGGCCGCCCAAGTCATATTATGGGAAATGTTTTAAATAAATCATTTCAAGAAATTTGGAATGGTTCAAATTATGTTTCTTTCAGAAAAAACTTGATGCAAAACCGAAGCTCTCTCCCTGGTTGCAGGACCTGCCCTCGGAACGATGCTTCTTTTCACCAAAAATTGAAAATTATTGATCAAGTACTTTATTTAAAATCACATTTGGGGATAGTATCGGGTAAAGTTTCATTATAAAACAGATTTGGAGTTTATTTGCTCAGATGGAAACCCGCGGATAAAGGGTCGGGCTAATTAAACCACATAAGACCTATCCTTACGCATTCTATTCACGGTAATCAGAGCTGCTTTTTTAATTATGTAGTCATATTCAGGTCAGTTGGATTTGTTCAGCTTATTTCTTAACAAACTCAACAATCAGAAGCCATCCTAGAGTTCTTTTTAAAAAATCATCCAGTATTTTTGGGATAAATGGAATCATTTTTTTGGCCATGTGATCAATTGAGACTTTTTTTGTTTTCAAGCCCACGTTGGCTAGAGAAGTAACCAATTCGGCTGGGGTATAGTGACGGTGATAGTAACCATCAGTAAAATACCGTTGCACCGTCTCTAGCGAATCACCAGCAAACAGCTTTCCTTTTGCTATTAACCAATATAACCCTTTTAAGATATATCTCAGGCTATTCTTGTTGTACACCATTATTAGTCCCTCACCGCCAGAGTGAAGTAATCGGCTGACTTCTTTGAATGCCTCTTGGGGTTTACTACTATGGTGCAGCACTCCCCAGGAAAACACGAAATCAAAGTTTCCTGACTCGAATGCTGTTTTCTCTGCATCCATATTAAACACCTCAACGCTCAGTCCTTGGCTAAGAGCATTCATTCTGGTCAGTTTTGTTGCCATTTCAGTAATGTCAATTGCAACTACGTTGGCTTGGACCTTCGCAAATAGGATCGTAGCTGCACCAGAACCACAACCAATCTCCAGCACTTTTTTCCCTCTCCAATTAGCAAAACTAAATCTTCTACGGATCCATGGGTTGCTTTGCAAAAATGCCATTTCGACTTTGGCAAAACTTTCTGGAAGTCGATCGTCCTTTTCCCATTCAGTGTAGGTCATTGGCAAATTTTCCCACCATTGCTTATTAAGTTCTTGTGGTGATTGACTTGCTGATTCAGATGATTTCCGCGCTCGCAAGAATGGATTTTCTTCCATAATTTCTCCAACATTTAAACTATAGCAATTAGACCTGGTTTTCCAAAATTATCCACGTCAACAACAAAACCGACCAGAAAAATATTTGCTAATTTAAGCAGTTCAACTCTGGGCAAGTGATCTAAAAAAAGGAATTTGCCTTCACGCAAAGTAATTATAGAGAATCATTTTGGGGGTGTCAACACAATCAAATTTCCCAAAAATAGCGTTGGCATTTTTTGATCATGTTTTGCAAATTTTTAGTAATATTTATTTCCGCAAAATCTGAACAATAGACTTTTTAAAATTTGGTTGCAGTGCCAAGAGAGATCTGTTTGCCATGACAAATTTCAGAACTTTATTACTGGGCTCTCTTTCCATCAGAAGAGGACAGGTCGTTTTGCAGCATTGCCTTAATCACATCTAGCATTTTATATTGAGCCTTCCAACCCAATACTTGAAGTGCTTTTGAGGGATCAGCGCGACTGACTGTCAATTCGTTTGGCCGCATATGCTCATGAACCTGCTCAACATGCTCTCGCCAATTCAAATCCAACTCACGAAAAGTTGTTTCAACAAAACTCTCAAGCGTATTACTTGCACCAGTCGCAACGACCAGGTCTTCTGGCTTTTCCTGCTGCAACATCAACCACATAGCCTCAACGTATTCAGGGGCCCAGCCCCAATCTCTCATTATATCCAGCCGACCCAAAAGAAGCTTTTCTTGCGAACCACCAGCAATTTTAAGAGCGGATGAAATTATCTTCTGAGTTACAAATCGAGCAGGACGAAGTGGAGATTCATGATTGAACAGAATTCCATTACATGCAAAAAGATTGTATGCTTCTCGATAATTGTTTACCAGCCAGAAAGCAGATGATTTAGCCACTGCGTATGGACTTCTAGGCAAAAATGGAGTTGTTTCATTAGCCCGATTTCCTTGTGTATCTCCAAAACATTCACTGGAAGCAGCATGGAAAAATCGAATCTTGCCATCCATCATCCTGCATGCCTCAAGAACATTTAGCACTCCGAGAACGATACTTTGAATGGTTTCTGCAGGCTGCTCAAATGATAGTCCAACTGAAGACTGACCTGCTAAATAATAGATTTCATCAGGCAAACTTTTCTTTATTGCAACCAAAACACTTCGAAAATCCTCAGGAACCATAGATATGAATTGAATCTTATCCCTAATACCCAACATGGAAAGGCTGGAAAAACTTGATCCTTGAGCATCGCGGGAAGTACCCCACACCCGATAGCCCTTACGAAAAAGGAACTGAGCAAGATAGCTACCATCTTGTCCGCTGACACCACAAATCAGAGCTGTTTTGGGTACACTATTCATTAAATATCTTTTTGACTTCAGCAGTCTTTTTCACCATGGCCCATTTTAAATCTGATGAAAGTATAGTCGATCATTATTTGGCGTGTCAAACCAATTTAGCCCACCCAAAAACATGATTTCTGATATTTTTTCCTATTTTTTTAAATGCAAGCTGGTTATAATACTGTCAGGAAACAAATGAAAACCGTAATTCTTAGAGATTTTAAAGAAGATTGCCGTGATAGCATGGAGAATTATGCTGATCAGCTTGCAAAAGGACTCTCCAATCTTGGTAGCAAACTGGTTGTGCAAAATTTTACCCCCCAAATACCCGCGTGGTTAAGGTTTATAAAGGGAATTCCCTTAATGCAGATGCGTGCAGCGAGATATTTGCTTTATCCTAAGCAGGCAAAAAAATTGAAAGCTGATATTTTCCATATTGTAGATCACGGTTACGCACACCTTGTCAGCGCTTTACCACCCAGCAATGTTGTTATAACAGTGCATGATCTAATACCTTTACTAGGCTGGAAAGGTCTAATCCAAGGGTATCCAAAAACTAAGAGGCCTTTGCTTGTTGAATACTCACTTAGTTACCTAGCTCGTGCGAATAGGCTTATTGCGGATAGCGAAAGCACAAAAAGAGACCTCATTCTTCATCTTGGCTGCAAAGCAGAAAAAATTGAAGTAGTCTACCCTGGACTTGACAATATTTTTTACCAGGCAACTAAAGAAGAACAAAAAGAACTACGCAAAAGCTTTGAATTACCCGAAATGGACTGCAAATTCATTCTCGTTACTGGAGCAGTAAAATACAAAAACAATGAAACATCACTAAAGGTTTTGAAGCTATTAAATGAGCAGTGTAAAAAACCTGTAATGATGATAAGACTAGGAGCTCCTTATGAAGAATGGAATGATAAAGTAAAAAATGCTGGGTTAGAAAAATTAACAAGAGTGATTCATAGCTTAAGCAGGAAAAGAGTTGCTGATCTTTACAATTGTGCCGACTGTCTGCTTTTCCCATCAACTTACGAAGGCTTTGGCTGGCCACCCTTAGAAGCCATGGCCTGCGGAGTTCCTGTTGTTGCTTCAAATGCAGCCTCTTTACCTGAAATAATTGGTGATGCCGGCTTGATAGCCAACCCTCATGACGTCGAAGTTCTCACAAACTTAACCCTGCAAGCGCTGGACAATTCAAGCGCAAGGAAGTTTCTTATTGAAAAAGGTCTTGAAAGAGCCTCTAAATTTAAATGGGAAAAAAGTATAAAGAGAATAGTTGAGATTTACGATGAAGTCTTATTGGAGTCAAAAAGCCGCTAGATTTGGCTTTTTGACTAGTCATTTAACCGGAGAAAAATGAATGTGTGGCATCGCTGGGATATGGTTTTTCAAAGAAGGTGCCAACTCAGAACCAATCGAAAAAATGGCCAGAGCCTTAAGTCATCGTGGTCCTGATGGCCTTGGAACTGCTGAGTTGATTAAATCACAGCTGTTTTTTGCCCACACACGTCTAGCGATAATTGATCTTTCAGAACGAGGGGCTCAACCATTGTTCGATAAGACCAACGAGAATTGCATTACCTTCAATGGCGAAATTTACAACTACCAACAGCTCCGCAGAACACTCACAAACGAAGGCTATGAATTTGAATCTGATACCGATACCGAAGTTATTTTAAAGGCATATGATTGCTGGGGAGAAGAATGCACCGGGCATCTGCGAGGCATTTTTGCATTTGCAATCTGGAATTCAAAAAAAAGAGAAGTTTTTGTTGCCAGAGATCATATGGGAGTCAAACCGCTCTACTTCTATTCTGACAGTGAACTCTTTATATTTGGATCAGAAGTAAGAGCAATTCTGTCCTCAAATCTTGTTAAGAAAAAACTATCATCAGAAGGCTTGGTGTCCTATTTGTCTTATGGATCTGTCCAGGAGCCATTTACAATGGTGGACAAGGTAAACTCATTACCGCCTGCCTGCAGTATGACAATTTTTCAGAGCAGCAAGACCACTAAAAAGACATACTGGTCCATGTTTCCGCTTAAAACCCTGGAAAAGAGCTTATGCGAAAGCTACGAGGAAATCAAAAATATTCTTCTTGAGTCTACGAAGCTCCAGCTGATTGCCGACGTGCCCTTAGGGGCTTTTTTAAGTGGTGGAATCGATAGCTCAGCAATTGTTTCGCTTATGAGAGCTTCGGGAAAGGAAAACATAAAAACCTTTAATCTGGTTTTTCCAGGCAGCATTTATGACGAAAGCTCTTTTGCTCAGAAAATCGCCAAAAAGTTTCATACAGAGCACCACGAGCTGGAGCTAACAAGTTCCACCTTCGTAAAATTTGCAGATAAAGCCATTGCTGATTTTGATCAGCCCAGCATGGATGGTCTAAACACATGGTTTGTGGCCAAACTTACCCGTGAAGCAGGTCTAAAAGTTGCTCTTTCAGGAGCTGGGGGTGATGAACTGTTCGCGGGTTACAATTGCTTTTCCAAAGCAAGAAAAATCAGACAATTCGCACCTTTTCTGCAAAAGTTACCTGGTTTTATCGGAATAATGGGAGAAGCATTAGCACCGAAAGTGATTATCAGAAAAGCTTTTGAGGCGATTAATTTCGCATTTGATCCGTATTTTCTCGCGAGAAACCTATTCTCTGAAAAGCAGATTGAAAACATGCTGGACCCACAACTGTTAAAAATTGGCAGAAACTGGTTTCCACAGGCTTATTCTGAACTGACAAGCAACGTCAAAAATCTGGACGAAGTAAATGCAATTTCAATTCTTGAAATGCAAACCTATTTGCTTTCAACACTTTTGCGCGATACTGATCAGATGAGCATGGCACACGCACTTGAAGTTAGAGTCCCCTTGCTGGACCATCTTCTGGTAGAGTCTGTAATGAAAATACATGGGGATTTAAAAATTATACCTCCCCACAAAAGCCTTTTAGTCAACGCGGTAGGCAATTTACCCCCACATTGTTATGAGCGACCGAAGCAAGGCTTCGTAATGCCATTTGAAGACTGGCTCCAGAAAGCATTTTCAGAAGAAATGCTGAGTTTCTTCACAACTTCCACTCAATCAATCTTTCCAGGCAAGAGCCTCAAAAAAATCTGGCAGGATTTTTCCCATGGCAGAACAGACTGGACAAGAGTATGGAGCCTGTTTGTATTGTCAAAATGGATGAAAAAAAATGACATATGAATCGCTTCAGCCTTTATTTCAATACATCAGAAATATTGGAAAATTTTCTCTTTATCAATGTCTTATAATCATAATAAACCTTGCAAGTGGGATATTGATTATACGTTTATTATCAACAGAAGATTTTGCAATTTTCTCGCTTGCCCTGCTTGGGTTCAACACCCTAAACCTTTTGAGCAATCTCGGGATTTTGCAGGCAATGTTAGCACTAGGAGGCGAAGTATGGCAATACCCAGATAAACTAGGTGAGGTAATTTCATGTGGGTTAAAAACCAGAAAAACTATTTTTCTATTTCTCTTATTTCTGATAATGCCGTTCCAATGCTTTCTGATTTATAAACACAGCACTTCTTTATCCTTGGCAATTCTCTTCTTTTTCTTGATCATTCCAGATTCCTATTTCGTATTAACGACTGAATTTTTTCTGGTTGGCGCAAAATTACACAAAGACACTAATCTAATCCAACGCTCAGCAATTTTTGAAGCAATTATAAAATTATTACTTCTTTGCTTTGGCGTCTTTTTTCAGTTTTACGCCTGGATCATCTACGGCATTAAAAGTCTGGCAAGTTTTATACGTTATGAGATTGTGAAAAAGAATAATTCTAAGTTTTTTTTGCTCCAGCAATCTTCCAATCCGGCCATTCAAAGCCAAATTTTAACAACCGTAAAACACACTTTGCCAATGTCGCTTTATTATTGCCTTCAGGGCCAAATTGGAATCTGGTTGATAAGCCTTTTTGGCACAACAGCAAACATCGCGGAGTTTAGTGCGCTCTCAAAAATTATGCTAGTATTTGCACTTTTCGATGCGATATTAAGTAGTATAATTTTGCCAACTTTTGCAAAAATCAAAGATCCTAAAATCTTGCTAAATCGGTTCTTGCTATTTTGTAGTTGCTTATTGGGCATGTTCGTAATAATTTTCTGGATTGCCCTTCGTTATTCTAGTTTGTTCTTATGGATCCTGGGCAAAAACTATCAAGCCCTTAATGAAGAATTCATTTATGCGTTAATCAGTGCTTTTTCTTGTGTTTTACTCACAAGTATAATGGGCATCAATTTATCTAGAAACTGGGTAAAATATCTCTGGGTCTATATTCCTCTCACCCTTGCAACCCAAGTAGTAATACTATATTTTGTCCACATTGACAGTGTAAAAAATGTTTTTCTTTTCAATATTATATCTACTCTCCCCCAAATTTTAATTGCATTTTGCGCTTTTGGGTGGAACTATTTGGATTTTAAAGGCAGGAAAATCAAATGAATCGTTGCCTTGGCCCAAAAGATGATTGTTACACTTTTAAAGTCATGTTAAACTAAAAGCATAGGCGGGTTTATTACAAGCTTGGCTCGAAATTAAGGGACGTAACATGGAAGAAAAGAGACAAAGGTTGGTCTGGATTATTTTTGGCGTCTTCCTTGCCATCATTTTTGAAGGCGTGCTGCGGAAATGGATTTTCCCTGAGCATCAAAAATATCTGTTTTTTATACGTGATCCTTTTGTAATTTTTGCCTATGGCTATGCAATTTACGCTAACCTTGCCCCCAAACAAGGCATTCTCTTTTATCTGGTAATTTTCTTCACACTAACCATTTCAGTTTTTTCTTTCTTTCAAACCCTCTCCAGTCATCTTCCCTGGTGGATTATCGCCTATAGTTGGAGAACCCACTTCCTGATGCTTCCTCTGGCAATTCTGATAGGAAGTTTTGTTACCCCCCACGATTTAAAAAGGCTCTTCAGATTCACACTTCGCTTGACCCCAATTTATTTCGCACTTGTATATTTTCAATCGATTAATCTCCAGGATCACTGGATTAATGCCGGCACCCTGGGACGTTTTAGACCCGCGGATGCTGCCCAAATTCTGACAAGAACCGAAGGTTTTTTCACTTCAAGTGTTGGAAATGCCATTTTCGTTGGATTTCTCGTCGCAATACTTCTGACAGTCTGGGTAAAGGATGACTGGGCGGATGTCGTAGGCAACAAAGAACTGTATGCATATACTGTTTTTACATCAGCAATTCTGGTAGTAAGTGGTCAAAGAGTTACTTATTTGTTGGCCAGTCTGATCCTCACCGCCGGTTTCTTTGCCACACTTTCATCTCGCCGCATGATAATAAGGTATTTAAAACCCACCTTGGCCATTATTGGTTGTGGGATGTTTTTTTTGTTTTTTGTTTTTCCGCAGCACCGGTTTGTAATTTTTGAAAGATTCAGCACGCCTTCGTCGGGTGGTATCGAAGGCATGGAATTTGCTGAACGTACAATTAATGACCTGACCGATTTTTATAAGGAATTTGCACTCAGAATCCCCCTCATGGGGCTTGGAATAGGCTATTCTAGCAATGCTGCATACCGCTACAACATAACTGTAATCGATTTGAATTCAGAAGCTGAGTGGGGTCGTCATATTATTGAACTTGGTCCGTATTTTGGCTTTTTAGTTATTTTATTCCGCACGTTTATATTTTTATATTTGTTGTTCCTTTGCTTAAACATTGGCTTTAAGCATAAGACCCCTGTTCCAATGTTTTTTTTCGCTGCTCTTGGGCAATTCTTACTTTTTGGCCAATTAACAGGTAATGGTATCGCTAGCGGCTTCATTTGGTTTCTTGCTGGAATAGTTCTCGCCTTAATTCATCATGCATCAGAAAAGCCTGTCGAGCAGAATATCTTGTCGATCCCTCAGAACCATGGATTTGAAATAGTAAACAGCTCATTGCAGCCCCAAAAAAATCAATGAAACAAAAAACAATTTATCTACTGAAGTCTATGAAGAAAACATTAATGAACGAAGGTTTTTCTTGTCCATCTTGCGAAAACTGTGAATCTGTTGTCGTTGCAAGAAAATTTTTTTTTACGGCTTTGCGTCGATGCAAAGCATGTAAGCTTTTATTCAGAACCCCGACAACCAATGCAAAAGAAAACCGATCTTTTTATCAGGAAGAATATAGCCAAGGATTTGCCACAGATTGCCCATCAGATAAAGTATTAGACAAGCTTCTCAGCAATGGATTTGCAGGAGGAGAAAGGGATTATTCCACATATATCAGCGTAATTCTCGCTGCTACGGGATCAACAGACAAAAAACTATTCGACTTTGGTTGTTCTTGGGGTTACGGAAGCTGGCAACTCCTTCAACGAGGGTTTAATGTAGAAGCTTATGAAATCTCAGTTCCACGTGCCGATTTTGCGAGAAATAAGCTTGGAATTAAGGTTTACTCGTCGTTATCAGATGTAAAAGATAAGTTTGATGTGTTTTTTTCATCTCACGTCCTTGAACATGTGCCAAGCATAAAACAGTCTATTTCATTTGCTATGAGCATTTTAAAGCCAGGCGGAATTTTTGTTGCATTTACACCAAATGGATCAGAAGGATTTCGCAAAAAAAATCGAAAAGCTTGGAATCAACTTTGGGGAAAGGTTCACCCAAATTTTCTTGATGATAATTTCTATGAGACTGCCTTTCCAGAAAAACACCTTTTTCTCTCTTCAGATCCATATTCAATCCAAGAAATTTCAACCTGGCGCAATGGCAAAATAAAGAAAACAATTCAGAATTTGGACGGCTCAGAGCTAGTCTGCTTGGTGAGGAAATAAAAAGAATATACGAAAAGTAAATCTGAAAAGGCATTTTTTTAAAATCTTCTCATGCCTTCCTTGTGGCTTGTTTAATCCCAGTCGCGACCTGATCAAAACTCCATGCATCTATAATCGCCCTGCTTCTAACACCAAATTGCCTTGAATTAGAAAGAGCAAAATATAACTTTTCTGCCAGATCATTAATGTCACAAGTCTTAAAAATGTAGCCATTCTGTCCATTTTTCACCAGATCATAAGCGGCCCCAACTTCATCACTGGCAACAATAGCAGCGCCACAGTTCATGGCTTCGTTAACAACCAGACCCCATGCTTCATTTTCCGAAGGCAGAACAAAAACATCACAAAGCTTATAATAGGCTGGTAACTCTGTTTGGTTTTTAAAGCCAGCCATGTGAACTAAGCTGGATAGACCCATGTTACTTATCATCTCACCAGCCTGCGTTTCTTGTTCTCCTGAACCAACGATAAGCAAAAAAGGCTTAATCTGAGAGGAACATAGCTTTAAAAGGATGTCAAAAGAACTGATTAAATCAAGAATTTTCTTTCGACTGCTTAACTTACTTGCATACAAAATCACCTTTTGATCGCAGGCAATACCAAGTTCTTTGCGAAGTTTTTCAGTATCAGCAAGATCACATCTTCTTTGGAAAAAATCATTGTCAACAACGTAAGGTACAGTGAAAATATTTTTTTCATCTATTCCGTTGGCCATGTAATACTCTTTATTGCAACGGCCAATCGCCAGAAAAGCCTCAGCAAATTTATTAAGGAGTCGATACCAGATTTTCTTAAGCCAATGGTTTACCGATGACCTTTTTTTGCTCTTCTCCCAGACTTCGTCACGAATTAAAACCTTAATCCCGCAGATTTTTGCAATTACCATAACCTGCATACAAATCAAACGGCTGCAACCATGGAGCCACAAAGCATCAAACCGGCCTTGTTTTAAAAATCGCATTAACCCGTAATTGAACGGTCTTGCAAAGGTAATGGAAGTTTTCGCCCCATAAGCTGGAAGAAATTCATAGTCATAACCATCAAGCAAAGGGATATCCCACTCAATTTTCTTGCCAAAACCAACATCCAAGTATTCTTTTACTGATATATCAGAGCAATAAAAAGCTTTTACATAAAGCTCTGGATCCTGATTAAGATACCTTATCATTGGTACCTGGTATTGAATTGGGTGGGTTAACAGGTAAGCAATCCTAGTCTTTGGCAAATTCACAGCTCCTTACCGAAAATGCTGAATTTGGGCGCGTCAACAAGTCTTTGGCAAACAAAATCATAGTCTCTTACAAAAATCCGATTATCGCCCGCTGGCAAGCCCTGAGCTAGCTTTAAATTCCTGGTGAATGGACAATATGTGTATTCAGCAAATCCAGCTTCAATAAGCTTGGCAGAAATATCTGAATCAGCATAACCATACTTTTGGCCACTGCCATTCAACTCAATAACTATTGCCTTCAAGTTACTATCATTTAAAATAGCCTGCGCTCCCTTCAGAACCTCCATCTCAAAGCCTTCAACATCTATTTTCATGAGGGTTGGCACCTTATCATCTTTAAATGAGTCTGCCATTTTGACAGTTTGCAATTTTGCGCCCGAAGAATTTGATTCTGCACCGTGAACGACATGATTAGTACAATTTTGATCTGTGGAAAAAAGGAGTTGAGTGTCTTCAGCAGCAAGACCAATATTGTGAGCACTAACCAGAGAATCAATTTCATTAATCCTGATATTTTGCATCAGATGCGCAAAGCTTGAGGATACAGGCTCAAAGGCAGAAGTCCTGGCTCCAACTGCCGCGCTTGCAAGAACAGTGTAACTACCAAAATTGGCACCTACATCAAAAAAAACGTCTTCCGGTCGCAAAAAATGCAGACAAAACGCCATTTCCGAAAAATCTTGCAAACCACAATAAATATTTAAAGTCAGGCCATGTTCGCCTCTTGCAACAATTAGTTTTGCGTTATTGACCCAAGGCAAAACAATTGGACCTGGAAGCAATATCGAGCCAATCTGCCATCTTAAAAAACGCAACAAAGAGCCTGTCTTGTTATTTCTATTCAGAGGATGCCTGATTATGTTGGCAATTAAATTAAGAATCAAATCGTGTCACACTCTCTCTTTTTTTAAGCGATAAAAATAAGTCACCGATTCAATGGAGAATCCTATCATGTTTTACCGCGCTGCACAATCATATCTCCTTATCCTCAACGAAACCTTGCACAATCTGAGCCAATCTCAAACGATACGTCTGCCAGGTGAAGGACTCCGCCCGTTTTCTTGCCTGTTGGCTCATTTTTACTCTAAGATCTTCGTTTTGGTATAGCAAAAGTATTTTAGCCATTAATGTATCTATATCACGGATAGGAACAATGAACCCTTCTTCTCCATCTCTCACTACTGATCCGGCATTTGGGGTGGTGACCACGGGAAGACCGCTGGCTAATGCTTCATAGATGGCAAGTGCAGAGCCCTCATGGAGTGACGGATAAACGAAAATATCTGCGGACTGAAATACGGTGTGCACTTCATGGTGAGGAACATTCTGCACATGCCTGAAAAGCCCCCTATATGGCTCCAAACCAATGCCGCTCCCAACAATCCCGCCAACTAGAACAAGTTCGGCATTTGGCAACCGAAGCCGCTTGAAAGCTTCAAGAAGGTATTTAATTCCCTTTCTCTGACCTATCGCACCAACAAAAAGGATTCGAAAAATATTTTCATCTCGCTTCAATGCTGGATAAAACCGAGTAATGTCTGCACCGTACGGATTAATGATTATCCGTAGCGGCGAAACACCATTTTTTATGAGACTCTCCTTAACATATTCAGACGCAACCATTATTTTATCAGCGGCCAGAGCCTCTAACGTGCACTGCTCGATTAACCAGTCAGGAGTATTGGTTGCCAATGTATCCGCGAATTCTGGATGCAAAAGGGCTTCTTCATGTAGAATATTAACACCGGTCTTGATATGGCCAATGCTTTGATCTAGAATCGCAATAGAACCAATATTTTTACATGCCTTGAAAGTCTGAATCGAGCAACTATCATAGCAAATTACCGCATCTGGCCGGCTTGCCAAAACCATCCTGGCAATTTTCTCATCAAAAATCTTGTTTCTCCAATAAAGTATCTTATTGGACCAATTTTTGAGAATTTTTGCCTTTGTTGATAGTAAATATATCAACTCAGGAATGGGAAAAGTCTGGATCAGGGAATCATCCAGTTCTTCTTTCCTTCTACGCAGAAATTCTCGTTTAATTTTCTCCATAAATCTTGCAGGCAAAAAACTAATAAATCGAGCGACAAAACCCAGTTTTTTATAGTAAAAGCTGGTCATATATCGCTGAAGCATCCCTGCCTCTTGAATGCCAAATGCCGTCTGATATGAATGCTGGGTGCCCGGGTGAGCGACGATAATTTTTGGGGTTTCCCTGGACAGCACTTCATTAAATTTCATTTAAACGCCTTTCTAGAAAATCATTACCATACTCTTTCAGAAGCCAATTATGATACACTACAAAAGCTCAAAATGTGAATGCAAAAACATGCTGTGCCAAAAGCAAGCACAATCAGAAAACTCGCGTTAAATTTTGAAACATTGGTTAAACTGAAACATGAAAATTCTTCATCTGATTTCTTCGCTGGCAAGTCGTTTTGGCGGCCCTTCTAAGGCTTGCATAGAAATGGCTGATGCTGTTAACAAGTTGGGACATGAAGTTAGCATCTATTCAACAACAATGGATGGAAAAAACGACCTTAGTAAGGCTGATTTTTGCGATAAGTTGTCTGAAAAAATAGATTTGCAACTCTTCCAGGTAAACTGGCCAAGATTCTGGATACCCTCCCTTAGCATGGCCCGGGCCTTAAAGAAAAAAATTAAAGAATTTGATATTGTCCATATTCATTCCCTCTATCTTTTTCACAATCTCGTAGGTGCCTATTACTGCCGAACATTCTGCATCCCTTATATTATAAGACCTCATGGAACCCTCGACCCATTCCTATATAAGCGGCATAGATTTCGCAAGGCTTTATTTGAAATCCTGTTTGAAAACCGCAATCTGAAAAATGCAGACGCCATTCATTTCACCACTACTGATGAAATGGAGTTGGCGAAGCCCCACACGTTCGAAGCACCCGGCATCGTAATTCCCAATGGGCTGCACCTCGAAGAATATGAGGTTTTACCCGACAAAGGATATTTCAGAGCAAAATACCCCGAAACTATTGGCAAGAAGCTCATTCTTTTTTTCAGTCGCATCAACTTTAAAAAAGGCTTGGACATTTTAATCCCCGCATTTATTAAGCTTGCCAGGAAACATCCAGATTATCATCTCGTTCTCGTCGGCCCGGATGACAGCAACTTGACTCCCGGCATCAAAAAAGAACTATTACAGGCAGGCCTTGCCCTCGAAGGGCCTTATCAAAGAACCACATTCACCGGCATGCTCTCCGGAAAAGATAAGCTCGCAGTTTTAAACGATTCAGATGTTTTTGTTCTGCCCTCTTACAGCGAGAACTTTGGCATAGCAGTTATTGAAGCGATGATTTGCAAACTCCCGGTTATTATTTCCGACAAAGTTAACATCTGGCGCGAGGTAGTAGAAGATGGCGCTGGTCTTGCCGGACCATGCTTGGTAGAATGGTTTTCAGAGGCAATTGAAAGGCTTCTAAACAATCCGGAGCAATGTGCTGCCATGGGTCAGGCCGGCCAAAAATCGGTAAAAAACCGCTACAGTTGGGATCAAATCGCAATTCAACTTGAAAACGCATACACAACCATAATTCAAAACCATCAAAGATCTCGGATTAAAGAATAACCGTATTGAGGCGCTCTGAACGCAAAAATCAGGTCGCAAAATTTAAGCAGATCGTCAAGCCTTGTATGCCCTCCCGGCTCTTATTAAAGCGATATGCTTGCCCGGCAGTGCGCTTTGAGATATATTAGACTCGTGGATGACAAAACCAGAGAATGAATTGCTGATTCATTCCTGGTGATTTGGCAGTGAAAAAGCCGTTAAGGTGTGACATTACTATCATGAAATGCTCGGTAATCATTCTTACTTATAATTCTGAGAGCTACATCGAAGAGACGGTCAAGGCTGCTTTGCGCGTATCTGATGACGTGCATGCCGTCGACTCTTTCAGCACTGACACTACGCTCGCGATCCTGGCGCGACTTGGCGTTAAAACAGTGCAACACCCTTTCGAGCATTACGGGCTGCAACGCAACTGGGCAATCGCCAACTGTGGCAACAAGCACGAATGGCAACTGCATCTCGATTCCGACGAGATCATGTCAGATGCTCTTGTCGATGAAATTAACGGTCTTCCTGATAACCCTGACGTAAATGGCTATTTCATCCCCCGTATGCCAGCCTTTCTTGGCCGGAAAATTTATTACGGCGGCATGTATCCCATCTGGCATATGCGCCTTTTCAAACGCCAGAGCGGGCATTGCGAAGATCGCATTTATGACCAGCATTTTTATGTTGAAGGACAGACAGCACAGCTGAAAAACCCGATGGTAGACTATGTCTGCTCAAGCCTCACTGAGTGGGTGACACGCCACAACAAATGGGCTGATGCCGAAGTGCGCGAATTGTTTGCTAATGACAAATCCGGCAGAATCCAGGCCGATGCCAACGGAAACCCCATCGAAAAACAACGTTACTGGCGCAGCATTTACGAAAAATTCCCGCTGTTTGTCAGGCCTTTCCTGCTGTTTATCTACCGATATTTTCTGAAACTCGGCTTTCTCGACGGAGTTGAAGGCCTGATTTTCTTTTTCCTCAAAGATTTCTGGTTCAGATTTCTTATCGACGCCAAAATATACGAACAACGACTTCGAAAAAATTAGAATCTCGGTAAATTTAAACTGCCAGCAAACTTTCGAGGTCGTTCAGCTTAAATGAAAATACTGATCTACGCGCTTAACTTCAAGCCAGAAATGGTCGGATGTGGCAAATACAATTCAGAACTGGCCGACTGGCTAACTGCCAGCGGGCACGAAGTCAGAGTTATCTGCGCCCCGCCATATTATCCGCAATGGCAGGTGCAAAAACCATTTTCACCCTTAAAATACCATAAATCAACAGAAAAAGTGGATTCCCGCCTTCTCGAAAATGACGGGGATATGACGAGAGCTTACACAGCAATCAGGTGCCCAATTTACGTGCCAAAACATCCGACTGGCGCTAAAAGATTGCTACATCTGAGCAGTTTTGCCATCAGTAGCCTGCCAGCGCTTCTGGCGCAAATTTCCTGGAAACCGGAAATTATATTTACTGTCGCACCCACACTACTCTACGCCCCGTTTGCGGCAGTAACGGCTCGCCTATGTGGCGCCGTTGCGTGGTTGCATATTCAAGATTTCGAAACCGATGCCGCCTTTGAAATTGGTCTGCTAAAGCACAGAATGGTCGCCTGGGTAGCCCGGCTTTTTGAAAAAACTGTCCTGACAGGTTTTTCGATTGTCTCTTCTATTTCACAAAACATGCTGCACAAACTTCACGAGAAAGGAGTGGCGGACGGAAAAACTTATCTGCTACCGAACTGGGTGGATGTTAACCAGATCAAGCCACTAACCCGGCCGAGCAAGCTGAAAAGAACCCTTAACCTTGCCGCCGACCTGCAAATATGCCTTTTTTCAGGAAATCTCGGCACTAAACAGGGCCTTGAAATGATCATTACAGCAGCGAGCTTGCTAAAAGATAATAGCAGCATACACTTTGTTATCTGCGGCAACGGGCCGCAGCGCTTGCAACTGCAAAACGCGAGCAAAGACCTTCCCAATATTACTTTTATTGATCTGCAGCCCCCCGAACTCTTAAATGAGCTGCTAAACATTGCCGACATTCACCTTCTACCCCAGCTCGGCAATGCTGCCGATCTGGTAATGCCTTCAAAACTAACCGGCATGCTGGCGAGTGGCCGACCGGTTGTGGCGTCGGCCGCACCCGGCACAGAAATTGCCAGAGCATTGCACGACTGCGGTTTGATTTCACCGCCGGGTGACTATCAGACATTCGCAGACAACATTCGCATGCTGGTACAGAACCATGAATTGCGACTGCAACTTGGCAACAACGCGCGACGATACGCGCTGGCAAAGCTTGACAAACCCCGGATATTGCAGGATTTCAACGTAAAACTGGTATCTTCTCAATAACACGGGGTAAGTATTTTTTTTTGTTTTTCTTAATCGTGCTCGTGCTCAGCGAAGCGGTGATCGTAATCGTAATCGAACTCCAATATCGATTACGAGCACGAGCACGAGCACGAAATACGAAGATTACCCCGGGTTATTGAGATCTTACTAAAACAGCTTAGTTTCGCCAGTATAAAAGCGGAACATTATTAACAGGTTAATTACCAATAGAAACTGAACCTTTACACCCGAATAGAAAGAGTTGCCTTAGCAAATGATTATGTTATACTTCTACTATAGCGTGTTTGCGAAAGAAACAGGCTCCCCGCCAATTTGAGTTTGTAAAATTAATAAGCTGCGATAAATAAATTTGAACGGGATGTTTTTATGAAAGAAAGATTGCTTAAAGCACTGGTGTTTTCCTATGACACAGTAGCTTTGCTGTTGGCAGCCTATATTTCAGTGCGCTCCAGCAATATCATGCGGTCTGTTTTTCCTGAAGCATACATGTATTTTTCAAGTCTGATTATCAGCCTGGTGTTGTTTTATCTTGTCGCTTTGTATTATTCGCGCCTATACGATCTGCACAGCGCCGCTCACACTTATCGATTTATTCCGGCAGTATTTAACAGCACCCTGCTGACCTTTGTCTCATTCAACTTTTTTGCCTTTTTTGTCTTAAAATACCCGGCATCACGAAGATTTCTTGTGGTATTTTTTCTTATAAGTCCAATACTGCTGCTGCTACGCAACAAATTTGTATCACTTGTCAGCACAATTTTCAAATTTGACCCCTGCATCGGGAAAAAAGTTCTCATAATCGGCGATGCCACGCATGCTGAAAAGCTCGTCCGGCTGTTGCACTGCGAACCTTTTCCCGGCATGAAGGTTATTGGCAGAATCACCGAAGAACCTGACTACGAAGATCAACGTGCCGGCTGGCTTAATGACCGGATAGAAAACTTTCTTGCAGAGAACCAGATTGACGAAATATTCTTCTGCGCCCCTGATGACTGGATTTCGGAAGTTAACAAAGCCATGATTTTGTGCTGCAATCTCAGAATTCGTTTTCATGTGTATACAACAATGTTCAACCTCATCCTCGGCGAAGCAAACCAGGAAGACTTTTTCGGACATCCCCTCTTCTCGTTTCAAAATCGCGAGGAAGCTCCTGTCAGGCTTGCGATCAAAAGACTGTGCGACATTGTAATCTCAGCCACCATGCTGATTTTATTGTCGCCGATTTTTATTTTTACCGCCATTTTAATCAAACTGTTCATGCCCGGCCAGGTTTTGTTTTCTCAGACTCGTTCGGGTAAAAATTGCTGCACTTTTAAACTGCTTAAATTCAGATCGATGATTGCCGATGCCGAAGCCTTCCGCGAAGATCTCGAAGCACAAAACGAAGCGGAAGGGCCTGTCTTTAAAATCAAGGATGACCCGCGCATCACTGCCCTTGGCAAATTCATCCGTAAATTTTCGATTGATGAACTGCCGCAGCTGTGGAACGTATTAAAAGGTGACATGAGCCTGGTAGGACCTCGACCACCAATCCCAGCTGAAGTTGATAAATACGAACCCTGGCAGTTACGACGTCTCGACATGCGCCCCGGCTTAAGCTGCATCTGGCAGGTCAGCGGGCGCAATAAGATCAGTTTCAACGACTGGATGAAAATGGATTTGTATTACGTCGATAACTGGTCATTGTGGCTTGATTTTAAAATTCTGCTGCGCACGGTACCCGCCGTTTTGACCGGTGAGGGTGCTCACTAGAAAAGCATATTTGCGGGGGCGGGAGGCCAGGGGGAGAGTGTTGATTCCCGCCTACGTGGCAATGGACGAGTGGCCTTCGCGGGAATGACGGATTAACGTGACCAATGACATAAGGAGATGGCTCGCCCCACCCATCTTCTTTGAGTTGAGGAGAAAAGTTGATAATAAAGAAGATAGAGGTTTACAAAAATCAAAGGTTGGTCGATAGAGGGCGGTACGAAATAGCAAAAGCTTTTGCAGCTTCGCACCTCCGGTACTAATTGCCAAGAGGTAACAAATGAATAGTGAAGAAAATAGCAAAATGACGAATGAAGTGAAAAACCTGGATGTATCAATGCTCGAAGTCTTCTGGCAGAAGAAAAGGCTTATCATAGCAGTAACTGTTGCCGCCTTCGTGTTCGCCTTCATTCTTGCCATGTCCTCGCGGCCCTTGTATCAGGCACGTGCCACCTTCTTCGCCCTTGAAGGGGCTAAATATAGTAATGCCGACCCGTTCACCAATGCCGCTCAGGTCAGCAATTACATTTCACAGACCACCGAAATGAATCGCTTCCAGAGTATTGCTACTCAGCTGCTGTTGATTATTTACAGCCGCAGTCTGGCCAAAATGGTAATCGAAGACATGCCTGAGATTGCTGATTATATGTGGCCCGGTGCTGACAAATCGAATCCGCTTTATCAAGACAGCCTTGCCGAAGCGCTTCGCAGCACGGTATTTGTCGATCTTACCAACCATACCAAACCCCCGGCTCTGGTTGTTACCTTGGGCAACCCTGAACTGGCTGTAAAGCTGACAAATAAGTATCTTGAAGCACTACGTAAATTCGTTGATAAAAACAATATCAATAATGAAACCAAAAACCGCAATTACATCGAAAAGCAGACGGCCAGATATCGTGAAGAATTGGAGAAAGCTGAAGGTCTGCTGAAGAAGTTTGAAGTTGAAAATCGTCTGGTAGACATAGAGTTGCAGGCGCGTGGAGCGTTGAACCTTATTCAAAGCTTCAAAAGCGAGCTTGTGAGAAAACAGATTGACCTTGAGCTGTTGAATAGCTCACAAACGGCATCCAAAGATTCTATCCGAAAAACACAGCTGGAAATTGATAGTATTATTCAACAGATTGACTTTCAGGCCAAAGGAACGGCGCCACAAAACCTTGCATCAGAGAATGTTGAGTATTATCAGTTTATTCCGGGCGGAATCATAGCACTGCCAGAACTGGCAGCCCAGCATGGTCGCCTGAAAAGAGAAGTCACTAACCTCGCCAAAATTTACAGCGTGCTTATTGAAAAACTTGAAATGGCACGCCTGCGCGAGCAGGGCGAGCCGACAACATTTTTTGTGCTTGACCCCGCAGTATCAGCTTATCAGGTGGCGCCAAACGTAAAAGTGCAGAGTGTTTACGGTGGCATGCTTGGGTTACTGCTATCATGCTGCTTCCTGGTGGTAAAAACCTTGCTACTGCCTGTGAGAAAAATTAACTGAGAGGTACCCATTCCGATGAACCTGTCACGATCTAGATTCACTTTTTTGCGAAAGAAGCTTTCAGTGTTTGCAATTTTACTGGTCAGCGCCATTATTCTGACTTGTTCATCAGGAAGAAGCGAAGCACAGGCCCTTACTCCGTTTACCCCCGCCGGTATTGCCATTGGTGATCCTGCGCTTTATCTCATGTTGGGAATCACCAGCGCTGCTAAGCCTGCAGTCATCGTTGAGAATATCCCGATAGCTATGCCCGCCACGCAGAATCAAGCCCTATCTCAATCTCAATCTCAAGCTCAAGCTCAAGCTCAATCTCAAGCTCAAGCTCAAATTCAAGCTCAAACTCAAGCTCAAGTTCAACCACAACCACAGCAAACGACCAGTGACCAGCCAGCTCAGCCGCAGGTATCTGAAAACACTGTAGCGGTATCAGCGGTGCAGCTTCCTGATCCTCCAAAGATCTTTGGCTATGATATGTTTGAAAACTCAACCGGAATGAGTGTCGGTAATGTTGTAATAAACGACAATTACCGGGTCGGCCCTGGCGATGTTTTTCAGGTAATGATATGGGGAAGCGAAAGCGCTTCTTTTACTGCGCAGATAACCTCAACCGGTGAACTGATGATGCCAAAATACGGCAGCGCCAGTGTTTCCGGCTTGAGTTTTGGCAAAATGAAAGTTGCACTTAACGATATAATCGGCAACAAACTCACCGGGTTCGAAATGTCAGTTATTCCGATTCAACCTCGTCGAAACAGCGTTTTTGTGGTAGGCGAAGTGAATAACCCAGGCGCTTATGAGCTTGACGGAACAGCCACAACTCTTTCAGCACTGTTTTCAGCCGGTGGCCCCACCAGACAGGGCACTTTGCGCAAGATTGAAGTGCGCCGTGGCAATAAACTGGTTGGCAGCTTTGATGTTTACGATTTCCTTACACGGGGCGACCGCTCCAAGGACATTGAACTTCTTGAAGGCGACACAGTATTTGTGCCGCTTACCGGCCCGAAGGTGTCAATTCAGGGCGCCGTGCGGCGGCCAGCAATTTATGAACTTAAACCTGACGAAATGACTATTGGCAAAGCTTTATCGATTGCCGGTGACATAAGTCAGGTGGCTGACCTGAAAAAAATTCAGATTCGCAGACTTCAGGCACATTCCGGTCAGATCGTATTTTCACGGGAAATTTCACGCAACGATGGCAAGTTCGAAGGTAATGGTACTGTTCTGCAGGACCTTGATACAATAAGAGTTTTCGCCATCAGTCCGCGAAATCTTGAAATGGTAAACCTGGAAGGCCATGTTTTTGAACCGGGCGTTCGCCCCTGGCGGAAAGGCCTGATGCTTAGCGAAGTTCTCACGAGCCCTGACATGCTTAAGCGCGAACCAGTTCTTGAATATGGCGAAATTTTGCGCGAAGGCGGTGCCGGTGGTGAATACGAAGTAGTCAGCTTTAATCCCGGACAGGTTCTTAATCGTGCCCAGGGTTTCGATGTGGAATTACAACCCAAAGACAGAATCGTTATTTTCCCGGCAAGTCTGATGCGTGAACAGGCCAAAGTCTCTATCAACGGTCACGTATCAAGCCCGGGAGTCATGTACCTCACTCCAGGAATGCGAATCAAAGACCTTATTTTCCGCAGCGGCGGCCTGAGACATGGCGTCAGCCTTCTGGCGGCTGAGCTTTCACGCCGAACCATAGTTAATGGCAAACTGGTTCTGGATCGTCTCGAAGTAGACCTTGGCAAAGCCATGGAAAACGATGACACACATAACATTGCCCTGAAACCATTTGACAGTCTTATGGTACGCAGTGTTCCTGACTGGCACATCGACAGCTATATTAATCTTGCAGGTGAATTGAAATATCCAGGGCGCTACAGTTTTCAGCCCGGTGACAGATTGAGCTCCGTGCTCAAACGTGCTGGCGGGTATGGTGATAAAGCTTATACCAAAGCCGCTGTTTTCACCAGAATGTCAGTTAAAAAAGCCCAGGCGGAAGCCCGTGGCCGCAAGTTTGAACAGGTCAAACAGGAACAGCAGATTAACACCAACAACAGTCAGTACATGATTGGGAGTTATGCCTCAGAAAAAGCGGCACGAGATCTGGCTACAGAACAATACAAAGATCTCCTGGAAGTTATTGAGAAATCACAGCCAGAGGGCCGCGTTATTGTAAAGCTTGATGAGCTCGACAAGTTTACCGGCTCACAATACGATGTCGTCCTTGAGCCAGGTGATGAGTTATTTGTTCCGGCCCGACCGTCTTCTGTAATGGTTGAAGGCGCTGTCTACAATTCAATGGGCGTTCTCTGGCAAATTAATCGCAGCATTCGCTACTACCTGAATGTTGCAGGTGGCATCTCAAAAACCGGCGACCTGTCTAATACCTATCTCATTCGGGTAGATGGCACAGTTATCAGCCGAAAAACAGCAGGCAGCAACTTTGTTGATGCCACGAATGCTGAACCGGGCGATATAATCCTGGTTCCAACCAGGATCAGGGTGCCTGTTGATAACTGGCAGCGCCACATGGACGTGGTTAAAGTGCTGTCGAACCTGGCTCTGACCGCTCTCGCTATCGACCGCTACCGCTGATTTAGTCTCTGGCCCTTTAGCAACAGCATGACCAATGCCGAAAACAGGAGAGCTATTTAATCATGAGTTTCAGGGTCACCAGCTTTAGAGCCAATAGTTTCATCTGGATTCTGCCAGCATTTCTGATAATGCTGGCAGTTGCCGGATGCGAAATGGTCACCAGCAGCTCTGGTAACACTGGCGTTACGCCGCAAGCAGCGAAAAAACAAGGAATCTCAGGAAAAATAACCTCAGCGCAAACAATTTTGGCCAGCCTGTCAGTGCGACCTGAACAGACCGCAACCAACACTAATGGAGTTCCCGGAGCTAAAGTATGGCTGGAAGACAGCCCTGAATTCAAAGCCACCTCAGATGTAGATGGGATGTTTTTTATTGAAAACGCCCCCCCTGGAAACTATAGAATCGTTGCCAGTATCAAAGATCTTGACGACAAAATCTTTAAACAACGTTCTGACGTGTTCACCCTGGCTGAAGAAACAACAGACACTGGCACAATTCAACTGGTTGAAGCAAAAAAAGTCATACGCGGAACCCTCAGAGATTCAAACGGCAACCCGATAGTGAATGCTACTTTACGCCTGTGGGGCGAAATATTTCAACCCGATCTGAACGGTGTGTTTGTGACTCCGCCGCTACCTGCCGATATTACCGAGGCTTTTATCAAAGTAGAAAGCGCCTTCGGCCTGAAGCCAATCACCTTTACCGGCTATTTTTCAGACAACTTCACTCCTGACCTTGAGTTGACTCTGGTAAAAATCGACAGCAGTGCCATTCCGCCGGTAATTCAGCTGAGCACCCCAAAATCAACCTTGGCACCAAGGGAACAAATCAACTTTACTGTTACTGTTTCTGACCCTGACGAGCCAGATTTAAGCCAACGCCCGGTAGAATGGCAGGCTATCCATGGAATTCTTAACATCGACACAGACACGCGATCCGCAAGCTGGATTGCTCCTGACGACAACATAACCGCCACCATAACCGCCAGCATCACCGATTCAACCGGTCTTACTTCCCGCTCCAGCTTAACAATGCAGGTCGGTGTCGGCGGGGCGGGCAACCAGAGGCCGACAGTGGCAAATGTTCGGATTGAGAATGATGCTGATAACTTCAAAGTATCTTTCGATCTGGCAGACCTTGAAAACGACCTTATCGACATCAAAGTCTTTTATTCGACAGATTCGGGCGCAACTTTTCTGCAAACCTTGAATATTGTCGGTACAACCAGTCAACTCGCCCCATTGCTGGCTCAATACATTATTTGGAAACCTGGCCTGGATGTTACAGCGCCAGCCCAGCAGGTAATTATACGAATCCTCCCGAGCGATTCCAGAGGAGATGGCGTTTATAAACAGTCCAGCCCCTTTGCGCTGAACACCAATAACGTTGCACCCCAGACTGCGCCAGCAAACTTTCAGGTCATTGCCAGCAACAGCACAAACCTTGTCTCATGGGAACCTGCTGCCGGTGCCGATCATTACGATCTTTACTGGGGAAATTCTGCAGAAACAACCAGGGAAAATGGGAACAAAATCTCTGATATTTCAAGTCCTTATCTGCATTCAGGACTGGTCAACGGCTTAAACTACTACTATCTTATTTATGCAGTTAACGTATGGGGCTCCTCACCGGTGTCAACAGTGGCTTCGGGCAGACCTCTACCGCCAGCGCCACTAACGCCAACTGGTCTGGCGGCTCAGGCCGCCACCACTTCGATCACCCTGACCTGGAACAGTGCTGAAGGTGCTTCAAGTTACCGCATCTACTGGTCAACCCAACCCGGAGTTAACAAAACTAATGGCACCATAATCGACAATGTTCAATCGCCATACCATCATACCGGGCTTATTCACGACACAACCTGTTATTATGTTGTTTCTGCAGTGAATATAGGCGGTGAATCTTCTGAATCAACAGAAGTATCGGGCAAAGTAGACTCTCAGCCGCCGCAGATAACCCTGTTGAATCCCAGCAACCAGAGCTACGGCAACGCTACCGCCACTAAATTGGCAATAACCTTTGACGAACCAGTGTCTGCCGGTACCGGTCATATTTCCATCTACCGCGCCGACGGGGTTTTGCATGAAGAATTGGCAATTACCTCAGCAAACATATTGCTCAGCGGGGCTCAAATAACGATCACCCCTTCCAGCAATTTAACTGACGATACTTTTTATTACGTCTTAATTGGCTCAGAAGCGGTTCTAGACAGCTATGGCAACAAATTTGCCGGTTTAAACAATGCTACAGACTGGCGATTTAAGACAATGTTTGAATTTAACGAGACCATGCAATGGAATGTGACGACTGTTAATGCCTCGGCCGCCTGGAAATACTCTACAGGAGAAGGCGTCATTGTCGCCGTTATCGACACTGGCGTCGAAAGTTCACACCCGGAGCTTGCGGGTCAGCTTGTATCGGGTGGGTATGATCTCTTCAATGACGGAATTTTTCTGCAGGATGGCCTTGGTCACGGAACCCACGTTGCCGGAATCATCGCGGCCAGGAGCAAGAATTCCGGGGTAATCGGCATTGCTCCAAGATCAAAATTGTATATCTCAAAGGTTTTCAGCATGGCTGGTGTAAGCCCTTCAGCCGATGAGATGGTTAGTGCAATTCAGGACGCCGTTAGCAATGGCGCCAAAGTTATAAACATGAGCATTGGCACAACCACTTTTAATTCTGTCTACGAAGATGTTGCTGCCTGGGCAAGGGCGCAGGGGGTTCTGATCTTTGCCGCCGCTGGAAATGATTCAAGCACTCTGTTGCGATATCTGGCCGCCTGCCCATCGGTGGTGGCAGTTGGAGCCACAGACCAGAATGACGCACATCTGGCACTGTCTAACTACTCACCAGAACTGGATTACTCTGCCCCCGGAGAGCAAATTTTAAGCATCGCTCCTGGCGCTAGTTACGGGCAAATGAGTGGCACATCAATGGCAACAGCACACGTATCTGCTCTGGCGGCGCTGATCTGGGCCAAAAACCCGGACTTTTCTCCGGAACAGGTATTAGACGCTATCACCTATGGCGCGCTTGACCTCGGCGCCTCAGGCCGTGATTCGTACTTTGGATACGGCAGAATTGATGCTTTGAAATCTATTGGATTTGAACCTGGCATAACAGAGCTAAGCGCCAGCTTAATGGCAAGTGCAAAAAGCGCTTTGCCAGGCAAGTCAGACTTTACCGCCACCGACTTCAAGCCAGGTGAGTTGCTGGTACGATTGCAAGCAGGAAAATCTCTCAATGACGTCTTGCTTTCGGCACAGCTGGAAACCCTTGACATCAGACAGCTGAAAAGCTTTCAAACACCTGGCTTAGCGCTAATATCTGTTCCAGCTGGTCAAGAAATAGAAATTGGCAGGAAACTTCAGAACATTCCAGAAGTCGTCTACGCCGACCTGAATACCATTATCAGCTTCTACTGAACTTAGCTTTTCAATCAACCTGTTATTTGGCAGCAGGTTGCTCAACCTGACAATTTTGTACATAGGCGGCAAAAATACCGGTCAACTCACCTGTGGCTGCGGCAAGATCATCATTTACTACAATGTGCTGATACTGGTCGCGATAATCAAGCTCTTTGCGGGCATTTTCGAGGCGATGCCGCAAAGAATGTTCGCTATCCATGTTCCGTTTACGAATTCGGCTTTCAAGTTCATCAAAATTTGGCGGCAAAATAAAAATCATTATCGATTCCGGGTATTCATCGCGAATTTTCATAGCACCCTGAACGTCGATGTTCAATATAACATGCCGGCCAGCATCAAGATTAGCAGCAAGAAATCGGCGTGGAGTTCCGTAGTAGTTGCCATGAACAAACGCCCACTCGGCGAAATCATTGCGCTCAATTGACTTCTCAAATTCTTCGGCGGTGCAGAAAAAGTATTCCTGACCGTTGGTTTCGCCGCCGCGGGGGGCTCGCGAAGTTGTAGAGATAGAATAAACAACAGCCGGCGCAAACTTACTGACAATTGAATTGCACAGCACGGTCTTGCCGACCCCGGAAGGTCCGGAAACAATGAAAAGATATCCCTTTCGGGTTGTTTGAGTTGCGTTCATCTCTAGACTATTTCTTACGGGTAATTAGTGACTGGCCAGTCATGGCCACCGGTTTATCAATACCAAGAAGTTCAAGCACAGTTGGGGCAAGATCACAAAGTCTGCCTTCAGGCTTTAGTTCATAAGAAACTCTTGACAAAAGACAGCATGGTACCGGGTTAACTGTATGTTCGGTAAAGGGTTCGCCAGTCTCAGTGTCTACCATCTGTTCAGCATTGCCGTGGTCTGCAGTGATAATGCACTCATAACCCAGTTCATAGGCCACGGGAATTGCCTTTGCCATCACACAGTCAACCGTGGTAACCGCTTTGATGGCAGCTTCCATGATTCCAGTGTGGCCAACCATATCGCAATTAGCAAAGTTAACCATTATAAACGGATATTTCTGGGTGCGAAGCTTTTCAATAAGATATTCGCCAACTTCGAATGCAGACATTTCAGGTTTGAGATCGTAGGTTTTAACCTTTGGGCTGGCTACCATGTGACGATCTTCGAGCGCAAAAGGAGGTTCGTGGCCACCATTGGTAAAATAGGTAACGTGCGCATACTTTTCAGTTTCAGCAAGACGCAACTGCGCAATATTGTTTTCGGCAAGAACCCTGCCAAGCACATTGTCGAGGTGCTGTTGCGCAAAAATTTCCGGAAAGCTAAATTCATCTGAATAATGGGTAAAGCTCAGATAATCGACATGCATTTCCTTGCACTTGAATTCTTCGAATTCCGGCGAAGTAAACACTCTGCTGATCTGACGCATACGATCGGCTCTAAAATTAAAAGAAAGAATAGTATCACCATCGTTTATAGTGGCAACTGGCTCGCCATTGGCTTCGATAACGACAGGGATAACAAATTCATCGGTCACATTAACCTTGTAAGAGGCTTCCATGGCCAGAACCGGGTCGGTGGCACGATTTCCCACGCCATGAACCATTGCCAGATATGCTTTTTCGACTCTTTCCCAGCGATTATCGCGATCCATAGCATAATACCGCCCAGAAATCGAGGCGATACGTCCAACACCAAGCTCCTTGGTCTCATCGACCAGGTCACTAATAAAATGCACGCCGCTGGTAGGCGAGGTGTCTCGACCATCTGTAAAGGCGTGAATAAAGACATTGCTCAGTCCCTGGGCCTTGGCCAGTTTTAAAAGAGCGCTGATATGAGTGATGTGGCTGTGAACGCCGCCATCAGAAACTAGTCCATAAAGATGCAGCGCTTTGCCCGATTTTTTGAGCCGTGCAAAAGCTTCAAGCATCGTTTTGTTTTCAAAAAATGATCCGTCTTCTATTGCCAGATTGATGCGGGTAATATCCTGGTAAACAACTCGCCCGGCGCCTATATTAAGGTGCCCAACTTCAGAGTTACCCATCTGCCCTTCTGGCAGACCAACATCAAGTCCCGATGCACCAAGTGATGAACAGGGACGTTCTTTGAGCAGCTTGTTTATGAACTCCGGGTTGGCCGAGTAAATGGCATTGCCTTCAGTGGCTTTGGAAATGCCAAAGCCATCGAGAATTACCAACAGGACTTTTGATTTTGCTTCCATTTTTCAAACCTTGAAAAAAATTGAGAATACTTCAGGGTTGCCGGATTATAACCGCGCAGCCATAGATATGTCAAATTTTAGCCTGCAGAGGCGTTATCAGTGCCGTCAACGTTGACTTTCCCAGCTGGCTCTGGTAATAATCAGTTTATGATAATCGCAGGACTGGGAAATCCCGGAAAAGAATATGAAAACACCCGGCACAACGCCGGCTTCTGGGCAGCAGACTCCATTGCTGCCAGATTCAGAGTTGATCTAAGCCATCGCCAGCACCATGCTCTCACTGGTCAGTTGCTTTTGCGCGGAGAATCACACATCCTGGTAAAGCCGCAGACTTTCATGAATCTTTCCGGAGAAGCCATTGCCGGTCTGATGTTAGAAAACGACATTTCACCGGAAGAACTGCTGGTAATCATCGACGATATAAATCTGCCCGCCGGAAAAATTAGAATCAGAGCTTGTGGCAGTGATGGCGGACACAACGGCCTGAAGTCGATCATCAGTCACATCGGCCGTAACTTTTGGCGCCTGCGCATCGGAGTTGGACAACCCGTCAGCAAAGAAGATACCACTCACAACAAGCTGGTTTCACATGTGTTAGGTACAGTCTCAGCTGACGAGATGGCACTTTTCAACCTTGTCCTCACAGAAATACCAGATATGGCAGCACTCTGGCTTCTGGGTATGGGCAACAAAGCAATGACCCGCTACAATGGCATAGATTTTTCACAGCCTGCTCCGGAGCCAATGGACTGAACTATCTGGCCGGCACTTTCTGGATCTGCCATAAACAAGATTTCCACTCTTAATTAATGCAGCTATTGCAATATATATCTGGCTGCTTTATAATAGGCTCTGATTTGTAACTGACCGAGGTCGCTAATGGAAGATGTCACTACCCTAACCAAAATTCAGCTCGACGCCCTCAGAGAAGTCGGCAACATTGGCTCTGGCAACGCAGCCAGTGCTTTGGCGCAGTTTCTCAACCGCAAAATCGATATGGCAGTGCCAACGGCTACCATTCTCGATTTCAAAGACATTCCAACTATCCTTGGTGGGCCCTCCACCCTGGTAATGGGAATATTCCTCAAGGTTCTCGGCGAAATATCAGGGCGCTTTCTGTTGCTGATACCTGCCCAAACGTCAATAAAGCTGTTGAGGACTCTGATTCCAGGCTGTGAAATCGACGATCCTCTTAATATGGGTGAGATGGAAAGCTCATGCATGCGCGAGGTTGGCAACATTCTTGCCGGTGCATTTCTCAACGCGCTTTCAGCTCTTACTCAAACTCCTATGCTTAATTCTCTGCCCTCAATGACCTACGACATGGCCGGCGCCATGATTGACAACGTTATTGCCGAGATGACAGCAGTGAGCGACAAGGTCTTGATGATCGAAACTTCGTTCATTGAGAGCGAAGAAGACTTGAAAATTCATATTTTTCTGTTGCCTGAACCAAAATCTCTCATGCTGTTATTACACAAGATCGGAGTCAACTAAGGCATGTCTGTTGTCATTCCGGTCGGCATGGGTGAGCTAAAGGTAGCCAGAAGCCCTGAAACATTAGTTGTTTATGGCATTGGCTCCTGCATTATCGTCTCTTTGTATGACACCAAAAGCAAGGTTGGCGGTATCGCACACATTATGCTTCCTGACTCCAGCGGAATTGCCAAGGAACGGCTCAACCCGAACAAGTTTGCCGACACTGCAATACCGGCTCTGTATGATGCGATCAAAGGTGAAAGCGGCGTATTTAAAGCGAACCTGCACGCAAAAATCATTGGTGGCTCCGAAATGTTTCCGCCAACTGAAGACTACGAAAACAATATCGGCCGGGATAATACAGCTGCTGTTAAAATAGCTCTCAAAAAAATGGGGTTTCCACTTATCGCTGAAGACACCGGCGGCAAAAGAGGACGATCCATAGAATTTGTCCTTGAATCTGGCTTGATCATGCTATCCATTCTTGGCGAAGAACCAAGGGAATTATAAATGACACGATTATCCTTGTTAATGGGCTTATTCATGGCGGTAACCGTAACCGGCATAGTTGTGTTGCTCGCGGTTATGGGCAATGTAAGTTCAAGCACCTTGATTTATCGTAGCTGTGTAATATTTTTTATTTTTGGAGCGCTTGGAACCGTTCTCGGCAGCTTTTTAGAAATACTGCTGTTGCCGGCTTCAACTGAAAAAGAGACCGAGAAACTCAAACAAGAGCTTTTAATTGAAGATTCTGAGCTGCAGGCAGAGCTTGGTGATCTTCTTGACGAAGATATAAATTCTAAGAGATCTGAAACTTATGGCACCCCTACCGATGGGGCATGGCAGAATGAGAATTCTGCTACCGTCTCATAAGGCAGCCAGACACGGAGGGATGATGTGAACAAAGAACTTCTGGTAGGAAACGAATCGCAGGAAATTACTGATCCCAAGCTGAAAGCCCGCTTACAGGACGAAGAGGACCAGAGCCTCTGGGAACAGTATAAGGTCAACCATGATCAGCGCATCAAGGATGCCTTGATCATGAAATACGCGTCATTCGTCAAATACGTTGCCGGACGCATAGCGGTCAACCTGCCCAGCAACGTCGAATTCGACGACCTGGTCAGCTATGGCATTCTTGGTTTGATCGATGCCATCGACAAATACGATTCTGGCCGCAACGTCAAATTCAAGACTTACGCAAAGACCCGTATTCGCGGAGCTATTTTCGATGAACTGCGCGTCCTCGACTGGACACCCAGATCTATTCGCCAGAAAGCCCGAAAGCTTGAAAAGGCCTATGCAAAACTCGAAGGAAAACTCGGTCGCGATGCCCGCGACGAGGAAATCGCCGAGTATCTCAGCATAGATATTTCTGAACTGCACAAGCTGTTTGACGAAACCAAAAAATCGTTACTGCTGTCGCTCGATGAAATTTTTTATGACGACGAAGAAGGCTCTTCACGCTTCGACTTCATCGAAGATCAGAAGAGTGACAACCCGCAAAGCAAGATTGAAGAAGCCGAAGCGAAAAAGATTCTGGCCGACGCAATCTCCAAGCTTTCTGACCGCGAACGCATGGTTATTACCCTTTACTACTATGAAGAGTTAACTTCCAAAGAAATCGGCAAGATCCTGGGAGTCTCAGACTCGCGAGTTTCGCAGCTGCACACCAAGGCAATACTGCGCCTGCGCGGGCGACTCAGCCGAATCAAGGAAGCATTGATGCAAGGCTAAGGCTTCCTTGCCCCGCACGTAAAAATCGGCGCCGGTTCGTTTATCGAAACCGGCGCCGATTTTTTATGCAAACAAAAACGGGTTACCGTTTACCGGTAACCCGCCTTTGTTTGCCGACCCCTGTTTTTCAGGTGTTCTCTTTTGCATCCTCGACTTCTTCGTCGAGCTCAATAACAACACTGGTATTACTATCAACGCCAGCGCCTTCAATTTTAAACTGTTTGATCAGCTCACTGAGTTCGGCAGCATTGGCTGCCAGCAGCTTGAATTTGTCGTCACTTTCGAGGCCGTCGAGTTTTATAGCGATATCATCAGAGAGCGTCTTGGCCTTGGCCAGAGTTACTCTGAACTTCTTAAGAAGTTCATTCAGGGCCACAGCCAACTCTTTGAGATTATCATTTCGGCGCAGACTTACCTCAAAGGTGAGATCGCCGTCGCTGATTCGTTTGATGCTTTTTTCGAGCTTATAAGCTGGACCAGCGGTTTGGTGCGAATACATCACACTGACGATAAACACTATGATCACGTTTACAAATATCAATACCATCAGACGTGGCCAGAACTCGGTTACAAAATGCTGCAGAGTCGCTGAAAGACTACGTGCTTCAACCAGAGTTGTGCTGGTTGAGACAAAATACGAACCCAGCACGTATATGTTGCAGGCCGTAATGACCGCAACCAGAAAGGCCAGAAGCAGAATCGTTCCGGCAAACTTGCTCTGCATATCTTTTGCAATAAAATAATTCTTACGCTGGCTCAAGTTTGAACCCTCCTGAGAGGCAAATATCTTTATACTCAGACCATTTTACTAATTACGTGTTTTTTTGTCAATGTAATTGCAGAGCTCATCATAAATTTGCCGAACCGCGAACAGGGAAGCTTCTCCCTGAAATAGCGATAGGAAATTGAAAAACCTTCCGGAATGTGATTTAGTAAAGGTTACTAGGCCATAACTTCATCACCCGAAAGGTTTTCAATGAAAAATATATCATCTCCGCTGCTTCCTTTCAAGCTTGGTTTTACTGACGATAAAATCACAGCCAATGCCGGGCTCGGATTATTTGGTGAATTTCTGCATTCACAGCGATTTTCAGAGATAATCGATGCCAATGTTAAAGATTTTACAAGTAACCACAGCTATAAACCATCTGAATTCATTACTCCACTTTTATTGACGCTGAATGGCGGTGGCCGCTACATCGAAGATGTCCGCGAGATTGCAGATGACGAGGCCCTCCTTCAGGTTTTGCAAATTACCGCTGTTCCCAGCAGTAGTGCTATTGGCGACTGGTTTCGCTTTATCGGCGGCACAAAGTCAGGTCTTAACGGTCTTTCTCGATGCAATCAAGCCATAATTAGAAAGAGCAGAAAAAAGGCTGGCCGAAAAGATTTTACTCTTGATATAGACGCGAGCCAGATTATTGCAGAGAAACGGTCCGCCCAGATAACCTACAAGGGTGAAAAGGGCTACATGCCTCTTATGGGTCATATTGCTGAAACTGGCATGGTTATTCACGATGAATTTCGTGAAGGCAACGTAAGTCCCAGCACCAGCAATCTGAAATTCATTACGAAGTGTTGTGCGAAGATGCCTAAGGGGATGCAGATAAAGCGTTTCAGAGCTGACAGTGCCAGTTATCAGGCAGCGATTTTCAACTGGTGCGAAGAAAGTGACATTAAATTCGCCGTTGGTGGGCGTATGGACGCGGCAGTTAAAACAATCGTCAAAGAGCGCAAAGAAAGCCAATGGCAAGAATATCAGGGTTCTTCAAGCATCACACGCGTAACCCACTGTATGGGCAACACTTCAAAAGCCTTTGATTTAATTATCATTCGTCGCCCATGGCAGCCCGACCTGCTTGATCCGCAGGCCGATGACAGCGAGAGATATTTTCTCATTGCCACAAACATCAAGGGGAAACCTGAATCGATAGCTCGCTGGTATAACCAGCGCGGTGAGGCCAGCGAGAATCGAATAAAGGAGCTCAAAGTCGGCTTTGGCATGGAATACATGCCTTGCGGTACAACCAAGGCCAATGCTGTGTATTTCAGAATCGGAGTTCTGGCTTATAACCTGTTCAAACTATTTAAGATGGCCACCATGCCGAAGGAATGGTCAAAGCACACAGTCCAGACGATAAGGTGGAAGTTCTACCAGACAGCAGGCAAGCTTGTAATGCATGCTGGTCAGCTATGGTTCAAAGTGAGAAAGACCTGTTTCCAAATTTTTGAGGAGGTGAGAGCTCGAATCAGGGAGTTCGCAATGACGACTGCCTGATCAAAAAAGCAAGAATCAATGAGAAAGGAGAACAAAAGCTTTGTTGCGTCTGAAATCCAGTTAAAGCACTAGATAAAGACGTATTTCAGACGCAAAATCAGAATTCTACAAAATTTTCTTTCGGCCGGGCCTCGAAATTTCAAATTTTTAGATTTTTCGGGACGTTTAACAGGCCGAAATCTCCTAAATCCCGCATCCGAAAAATAGCAACGCTATTTTTCGG
>Ga0180007_10000649_pt1 | contig 55176 bp, 41 predicted proteins | sample MM_PC_MetaG_FD_121122 | JGI IMG/M metagenome (GOLD analysis project Ga0180007, IMG submission 121122) | Groundwater microbial communities from the Aspo Hard Rock Laboratory (HRL) deep subsurface site, Sweden - MM_PC_MetaG | ecosystem: Environmental > Aquatic > Deep subsurface > Groundwater...
AGCAGGTTTATTGGCTGCAAAAAGATGTGCCATGCTTCTAATGATCTTTTCGGGAACCAAAGTTATTTGTTCGGTTTTTCCCGGAGGATAAGCTTTTATATGCTCAGCTAATTCATCAAAACCGGTTGTCCATTTTTCAACAAACTGTGTATCATATAAATTATCTGAAATGATTACATTTAACATAGAAAGCGCTAAAGCACAATCAGTACCGGGTCTTATTTGAGCATGGATGTCAGCTTTTTTTGCGAAAGAAGTCTTGCGGGGATCAATCACAATTAGTTTTGCGCCCTTCTTCTTAGCATTCATAATCTGCTCGGCGGTTATAAAATTGGATTCAGCAGGATTATGCCCCCATAAAATAATGCATTTGCTGTTTTCAGGATCAGCGGCAGGAAATTTACCAAGAGTAAGCATATTGGCCGTAATACGTGACAGGTAGCACATGCTTTCCGGAGTTATGAAATTAGGGCTCCCGTAAGCATCACAAAATCTTTGGAGCAAGGTCATTGAAGTAAATCCCTGGCATACAAATGACATACCTTCCAATACCGCCCAGGATTTTGCACCGTAATTCTCCTTTATTTTGTTTAACTCAGTAGCCATAATATCAAATGCTTCATCCCATGAAATTCTTTTAAATTCTCCGTCAACTTTCTTCATTGGATATTTTATGCGATCGGGGGAGTATACATAATCTATGATCCCTGCCGCTTTGGGACAAAGTTTTCCATGATTCCAGGGATGATCTGTATCTCCTTCTATCTTGACGACCTTTTCATTTTCAACCGAAACAACTATTCCGCAAGCCCAGGGACACATTCCGCATAATGTTTTGATTTTTTTTTGGCTAGTCATAATGCTTCTCCTTCCTTCGACATTCATTCCCCCTTAAAAAAGGGGGATTAAGGGGGTTGTTTCCTTGTTCGAAATTCAAATTACTTTCATATAGTTGTTATAGATTAATTAACTTAGCGCTTTTGGGGCATTACAACTCACGGCATACTTACACCGCCGTCAACAGAAATAGTCTGACCTGTAATAAATGAAGCTTCATCCGAAGCCAGAAGTATGGCAATCGCTGTGTAATCATCAACTGTGCCGGTTCTGCGCATCGGTGTCATGTTAATCATAAAGTTAATGTCTTCCTGAGGAAAATTGGTCGTTCGGAAGGTGCTGGTTTCAGGAGTTAAGCCACATGCGATAGCATTCACATTTATCCCGAGAGGGCTGAGTTCAGCCGCCATAGCCCGTGTCATAGCAAGCATAGCGCCTTTGGTTCCCACATAATCCGAATACATCGGCACTCCTATTCTTGCTGTGGATGAGCATATCCCGATAATTTTACCATATTTTCTTTTAACCATTTCTCTTGCTACAAGCTGGGTACAGAAAAAAACTCCCTTTTGATTTATAGCCACCACCTGCTCAAAAGCGGCTTCGTCTTTTTCAAGAAACGGACCCGGTGTATAAACACCGGCATTGTTTACAAGAATATCTATCTTTGAAAATCTTTCTATGGTTTTATTAACCATATTTTTTATATCTGCTATAACGGATACATCAGATTTTAAGGCAAGTACATCCCGCCCGTATGCTTTAATATCCCGCTCTGTTGCCGTAAGCCTTTCTTCAACAAGGTCTGTAATAACGATATTTGCACCTTCTTTTGCCATCGCTATCGCAATAGCTTTTCCTATACCTGAGCCTCCACCGGTGATGATCGCAGTTTTGTCTTTTAATTTCATTTTATGCTCCTTACTCTTAAATCCGGCTTTCTGGTTTATGATTCCTTTGGGCGGGTTTGGAAGCCGCCCCTACAAAGCCGATTTCTGTTAATCAACCGGCGCTTCTTCCTCCATCTATAATATATGTAGCTCCTGTTATATGAGATGCTTCATCCGATGCAAGAAAGAGTGTCAGAGATGCTACTTCGTCCGGTTCGCATAATCTTCCCATGGGTATTTGTGATACAAGAGTTTCTAAAAATCCCGGCGGAGCATCATCGAATATGGGCGTTTTGACAGCACCCGGACAGACTGCGTTTACACGGATGCCGTCATTTACATATTCGAGAGCCGTTGCACGTGTAAGCATATTAATTGCTCCTTTTGAGGCAAGATAAGCCGATACCATAGGGCTTGCCCGAAAAGCGCCGATTGAACTTGTATTAATGATGGAACCACCGCCGCTTTCCAGCATTAGTTTAATTGAATTTTTCATAACGAAGAATGCACCACGTAAATTAACGTTCATTACTTTATCCCACTCTTCAATACTGTATTCATGAAGGCGTTTTGGAGCGACGTTTATTCCGGCATTATTGCATATAATATCAAGTTTACCAAAATTTTTACGACATTCATTTATCATATTGGAAACCTGATCGGGTCTGCTTACATCACATTTAAAAGGAAATACTTCTCCTTGTGCTTCTACTGAAACTTTTTTTTCGCTGCCGTCAATATCGACCGCCATTACCTTTGAACCTTCGGAGGCAAATCTTAACGTAATTGCCCTTCCAATGCCCGAACCGGCACCGGTAACAATAGAAATTTTATTGTCCAATCGTCTCATAATGCAACCCTCATAGTTAGAATATAACTGATTGACAAAGTTACCTGATCTGATTAAAAATCATACAGTGACAATTTATTTATTATTAAATACAAAATGCAGTATTTATGGGCAACTTGCTACGAAAAAACATTGCGTCCGATAATATCAAGTTTTATAAATCGCTTGGGCATCTTATTAAAGATTATCGGAGTTGGCGTGCGCTGACCCAGGAGAAATTCTCAGAGCTTGTTGGAATCAGCTTAAGGGAATTGCAAAATTGGGAAATGGGTCACTGCCGGGCCCGCATCGAAAATCTTCACGACCTTTCCGAAGCATCCGGCATTCCTATGCAGGTGTGCGTCGCGCTGAATGCCGGCCAGCCTTTGTGGTATTCTTTAGGCGAAAGAAGATTTGCCTATTCATCAGCAGAAACTATTAACTTTTCACTGGATGATTTATTTAAAAACCGAAAAGAAATTGATGACGGAATTGTTATAAAACCTGTCAGAATTTCGACAGATAAGCACATTCAAGCTATTCTTTCATGCCATCGTGATTTATATAGTGCAAAGAAATCTTTGGGAAAAGATGTTATCAAAGCGGCAACTATAGCTGCTCCTGAATTGAATTTGATTGCTTTTGACTCCTGGGGACATTATGTGGGACATCATGTATGTTTGCCCTTGAAAATTAATGTATATCAAGAGCTTAAAAAACATACACCAATAGAAAATTACCTTACAGCCGAAAAAATCAGCGCTGTTGCCTCCCTTAATGAAGGAGTTTTTTTCCTTTATTCTTTGTTTGCAGCAAGCTGGAATGTCGGCCATTTGCTTTTTATAAATCCTGCACAGTTTTATAATAAGATTAATCAAAAAGACAGATTCGTAAGTGCTGCCTGGGCAGGTACACAAGAGTTGAATTTGTCTTGTGAAAAGCTTGGAATGGAGAAAATATCAATTTCTTACGAAACAAAAGACAAGCCCATTCCTGAAATTATTCCTGATTTATATGAGATAGGCCTGGATGCATTACTTAAACGGTATGAAAACTTTGAAATTATTGAAAGTTCTGCTGATGTGCCAATCAAAGATCAGGGCAACTTCTTTGTTGCTGATTCGCTTGATAATGGCCCGATAATAGTTGATAAAAAAGCAGGTAAGGTATGTCCTAATCCGGTGTGTACATTGAAAGGAAAGAAAAACAAAGGCAACATAGTTTCAAACGGAACATACCGGACAAAAGACGGCTCGATGTCTTTTAAATTTATTTGCAAAGAATGCAAAAAATCTTTCTGTAGCAGATCAGATTCCGTTTTCTATGACCTTAAAATATCCGAAGATCAGATTCTTCTGGCCCTTAAACTGTTAGCCAAAGGAATGCCTATTAGAGAAGTGGCGGATGTATTGAATGTAAAACGTGATACCGTCAGACATTGGCTCACGATTGCTTCGGAAAACAGCAATAAAATAGATTCTCTTTTAAAAAAACAAATTAAAGTATCCCAGGCAGGTTTAAACGCTTTATGGGCTTTTGCCAAAAAAAATGCCCTTCGAAAAAGAGCAGCTATCTGGCATGAAACAAAAAAAGATCGGTAAGGAGAATGAAACTATTGATTTCGACCACATAATAATTATATTATAGAGAAATGCATTTAAACTGTAGCAGCGGGACTCTTCAACAAATAAACGCTTTTTTAGGGTTAATCTATGATAGTATATGATTTGCAATGTGAACAAGGGCATGTTTTTGAAGGCTGGTTTGAAGACATCAGGACATTTAACAACCAGAACAAAAAGAAACTGATAGCATGCCCGGTCTGTAATAATACTTCTATAATGAAAGTTCCAACTACGTTTGGCATTAAATCATCAGGAAATGGACAGAATATACCTGATAAACAGGCAGTACTTGAAAAAATGACTGAAAAGCTTTCCGAATTTGTAGAAAAAAATTTTGACAATGTCGGAACAAATTTTGCCACGGAAGCTTTAAAAATTCATTATGGTGTATCAGAACCACGAAATATAAGAGGTGTCAGCACCAATCAGGAAGAAAAAACGTTAAAAGAAGAAGGAATTCAGTTTTTCAAGGTTCCTGTCCCGGTACCACCGGAAACAGACTCGTAAACGTATTAAAGCAATTATTTATTCTTTTATACGGCTTATGATTTTTCCTTTTGTGCTTATCACGATTTTTTCCATAGGTATTTTAACACCCGATTGATCCATTCCTTTTTTCACTATCATTGGCAAACCGGAACAGCATGGAACTTCCATGATTACCGTTGTTACACTTTTCATTCCGGCTTCTTTGAAAACCTGCGCAAATTTGTCTATGTATTCTTCAGCATCATCAAACTTGGGGCATCCCATCATTACCGCTTTTCCTTTTAGAAAATCCCTGTGAAGGGTTGGAAAAGATACAGGCACACAATCTGCCAGAACAAGTAAATCCGCTCCTTTCAAAAAAGGTGCTTTTGGCGGAACCAGTTTAATTTGTACTGGCCAGTGGCCAAGAGTAGATTCTTCATTTTGCGCTTGCGAAGAAGAACTGCCGGCATCAGGACAGGACAGGATTTGAACTGTAGAAGATGGACAACCACACGCTAAAGCAGGTTCTTCTGCTATTTTTTTCTTATTCTCGTGAAGTTGTTTTTCAACAGCCTCTTCATCAAACTCTTCCGCATCTCGCTCTATAACCTTTAAAGCACCGGTCGGACATTCTCCGAGACAGGCTCCGAGTCCGTCACATAAGTTGTCTGATATTACTTTTACTTTTCCGTCAACTATCTGAAGCGCACCTTCCGCGCAGGATGGAACGCATTGGCCACAGCCGTCACAAAGCTCGTCATCTATTTCTATTATTTTTCGGGTAACTTTCATAACTGATCCTCATTTATGCCTATTATAATAAGACCTCACGTGCAATGTTTTTGCCGTTTTCGGTCAAAAAAGATTTTTCGATTATTTTAGTTATGTAATCTTTATCAGCAGGTTTTTCCTTATGATTGTCCTCAACATTGACGATTACATCAGCATCGTAAACAACTTTATAATTAATATTATCATCAGGCCGGGGGTGATGATGATGGCCTACTATATCGCATACCTCATCGATTAATTTCTCATTTGCACCAAGCTTTATAAGAATTTCCCTTGCAATAGGCGGCCCAAGCTCTTCCTGATATTTTGGGGCTGTACTGTTATATTTACGTTCAGCCTCGGTTATTCCTATATCGTGAAGATAAGCAGCTGCCAAAATTACAGCAAGATTTCCTTTCTCAAGTTTGCCGATTCTTTCGGCATACCGGGCAACCTTTGAAGCATGACCAATTCTTTTAAAATCGGTTTTAAAATATCGCTTCATTTCTATAGCAACCCTGTCTTTTAATAAATCTTCTTTTTTGGCAAGAAGCTCATCGGGAAGTGTTCCAAGGCATTGTTCTGCATATTCGCAATAAGACGCACATCCAAAATCCATTTTAGGGTTAATAAATCTGTGGCCGCAGTTTCCGCATTTTCTTGCTGTGTCATCTTTAAAAAATTCAACTTTACTACCGCATTTGGGACAGGTTTCATCAAATATGGCCCCCTGTTTCCAATACCGGCTGTCCTGCCCTGGACATTTCATATATTCCTCCAAAAAGTTATATTTCAAATTATACATAGGGCGGGGGTTTTACACCCCGCCGCAATCCTTATTTACTATCGTTATCCCAATATTGCCTTTAAATCCTCATCAGGAGTTTTTATAGGCATGATATTAAATTTGTCCACCAGCACATTTAAAATATTAGGTGTTATAAAAGCCGGAAGACTTGGCCCAAGCCTGATATCTTTTATTCCAAGATAAAGCAGGGTCAACAGAATCGCAACTGCTTTCTGCTCATACCAGGACAGTACCATAGAAAGCGGAAGATCGTTTACACCGCAATCGAAGGCTTTTGATAAAGCAACTGCAATCTGAACGGCAGAATATGCATCATTGCACTGCCCAACATCAAGAAGCCTTGGTATGCCGCCGATATCTCCAAGATCCTTGTCAAAAAAGCGGAACTTGCCACAGGCAAGAGTTAAGACTACACAATCCTTAGGGACTTTTTCGACAAACTCGGTATAGTAATTACGTCCCGGTTTTGCTCCGTCGCAGCCTGCAACAAGAAAGAAATGTCTTATCGCCTTTGCCTTAACAGCTTCGATAACCTGTCCTGCAACTCCCATAACCGCATTGCGGGCAAATCCAACCATAACGCTTTTGCCGTCATTGTCTTTTTCAAAACCGGGCATGCCAAGAGCTTTATTTATCACCTGAGCAAAGTTTTTATCAGCTATATGTGTTACACCGGGCCAGCCGACAAGACCGGTAGTAAAGATATTGTCTTTATAAACATCTTTCGGCTTTTGAATACAGTTTGTTGTCATAAGTATTGTACCGGGAAATTCGGCAAATTCTTTTGCCTGGTTTTGCCATCCCGTTCCGTAGTGTCCATACAAATGTGAATACTTTTTAAGCCCAGGATAACCGTGGGCGGGAAGCATTTCCCCATGGGTATAAACATTTATTCCCTTGCCTTCGGTTTGTTTCAGTATTTCTTCCAGATCCTTTAAATCATGACCTGAAACAAGTATTGCGTTTCCTTTTTTGGCTCCTAAAGGCACTTTTGTAGGAACAGGGTGTCCGTAAGCACCAGTATTTGCGGTATCCAAAAGCTCCATTGCAAGAAGATTCGCCTCGCCACATCTTAAAACAAGTCCTACGAGTTCATCAGCGCCCAGGTTTTTATTTAATCCGGCAGCAAGAGCTTCATAAATAAATTGATATACTTTATCATCGCTTTGTCCTAATATTCTTGCATGGTCGGCGTAGGCTGCAACACCCTTTATTCCGTATGTTAAAATCTGTTGCAGAGACAAAATGTCAGGGTTAATATCAGGATCACTTTTTGCCCCGACTTTTTCTCCCTGTGCTATAAGTCCCTCGATTGTTTTTTCAGGAACAAAAACTGCCGGGCCTTCTGCATAAGCGGTATTAATCCCGGCTTTTGCAAGCTTTTCCTTAAGGGAATTGCGGAGAACAACACATTGATCAATAAGTTTTTGAAATCTTGCAGGGTCAAAATCCACATTTGTTAAAGTTGAAAAAACCGCCTCGCAGGTAAATATATTTATTTCATCATCTTTAATATTCGCTTTATATCCTTCGATAGCATACAAAGATAATCCTCTTACCGCATAAATCAGAAGATCCTGCAAAGCTGCTACTTCAGAGCTTTTACCGCATACGCCCCCTTTAGTACATCCCTCTCCTTTTGATGTCTGCTCACACTGGTTACAAAACATAATTTATTCCTCCTTATTTATATTTGCTATGGTTTATTAACTTTTGAGCTTATAATACATATTTTAAAATGTCTTTACCTTGACTTAGGTCAAGAAAAAGACAATATTTTTGAAAAAGGAGAATACATGAAAAATATTTTTGAAATAATATCTGCTGTTCCGCTTTTTAACGGCCTTTTAGATGAGCAGCTTAATGATATACAAAATATTGCCGTAAGCAAATATTTTAATAAAGGTGAAACTATTTTTTTAGAAGGTGATCCTGGAAACGGTTTTTATGTTGTTGCAGATGGTCTTGTTAAAATCTACAAAGTATCTTCCGAAGGAAAAGAGCAAATCCTTCACATATTGGGTCCCGGAGAACCTTTTGGAGAAGTTCCGGTATTTGCCGGCCAGGCTTTTCCTGCTAACGCACAAGCGATTGCAAAAAGTCATTGCCTGTTTTTTCCGAGAACGGATTTCATAAACCTGGTAACAAAAAATCCTTCTCTTTCTTTAAGTATGCTTGCCGTTCTTTCCATGAGACTAAGGCAATTTACAGTCCAGATCGAAAATCTTTCTCTTAAAGAGGTTCCGGGTCGGCTTGCATCATATTTATTACACCTTGCCGAAGAACAGGGAGAAAACAACTCTGTCAAATTAAATATTTCAAAAACTCAGCTTGCCAGCCTTCTTGGAACAATTCCCGAAACCATGTCAAGAATTTTTGCAAAAATGGCTGATATGAAATTAATTGAGGTCGAAGGCCGGAACATTAAACTGCTTGACCGTTCCGGACTTGCAACCCTTGGAGAATATGGAAAAAATATGGAGTAAAAACTCTTATACCATACATGATATAAGAACGTTATCATACAACTGACGTTTGGTGCAGGAAAACAAATTAGTATTTAAGAATTTAAAAACTCCTATTTGAGACTTAGCAGCTCAGCGCTTAGCATCCTGATATGCTTCATTTCTTCTTTAATTATAGCTTCAATTTTATCTTTCCCGAATTTTACGGGAACAGCATCTTTAATACCCAAATAAAATACAATTGAGTCTTTTTCGGCTTCAATTGCTGATTTGTAGATCTCTTTAAGAGAGGTATTATCAATCTGTTTTTCAAAAAACACTCTTGTATCAGCTATTGCACGAAGATAAAGAACAGCTTCATCATTAGGATCAAAAACTAAAGGCGCTTTCTCTTTTTCACCAAGACCAGCTCTTAATTCCTTGAAGCTTTTTTCATGATTATCTTCCATATCGGCAAGCTTAAGTAAAAGTGTTTTGCCGGCAGAATCAGAGGTGCTTCCTGCTGCTTTTCTGTAAAAATTTGCACCGTTTTTTTCTAATTGTTCAGCTATTTCAAATATATCATCTGCATTAAAATCATAACTCATTGTCTATACATTCCTTTCTTTTGGCGTAAAATACAACCGGAAGTTTTTTGCAAACCCATTTTAATAACATAAAAATTTTGTACTATTGTACCGTTCTTGTCAATAATTAATTATTAATTAATTATTACCTATATGATAAAATGTGGGTGGCTTTGAACGTTCAAGAGCAGGCGCGGCTTTTGTCGTTCAATACCAAATAGATACGTTGAGATCTACAGGGCAGAAAACAACACCTTTGATAATATCAGGGATTCTTCATAATGCTCTTAAGAGTTGTTATCACATCATCGTTATGAAGAACCGATGTGTGGTTACAGTTAAAACCAAACAGTCTTTTTGCTTCCTGCTGTGCTTTTGGTGTAAGCTGACTGGCCAGACTAACAGTACCATCATTGCTTGCAGGAAGAAAAGCCGATTTTGCCCCTTTAAAAGTAAATAAAAGATAGTAGTCTAATTTGTCTTCTATTTTTTGCTCCATAAGCTCATTGATAAACTGACTGTTCAACTGCATATCAATCCAGGAAGGAATAACTGCCGGAGCACGCTTTACCCCCAGAGCTGCAGCTTCATGCCCGGCCCAGGGAGTAGCAATGGACACAAATTTGGTAATATAGCTGTTTCCTGCCTCAATCCGATTCTTGATGATGAACGAGCGGGAAACAAGGCCGCCCATACTGTGAGCTACAATATATAGTTCCTTGAACCGGTATTTTTTATAAAGGGTCTCTATGATTATATTCAGGGCATCGGCTGTCTGGTTCAGTCTAATTCCGCCGGGATAATGGTAGAACCACTTTTGATACTTATGATCATCAAACCCTTTTAATATGTGTTTCCAATCCTGGGGAGATCCGCCTGCCCCGTGAACGAAAAGAACCGGAATTTTATCAGGATCATATTCGGATAGAAAGTAAACACCAAGTCCGATTTCATTAAGAAAAGAGGCCGGTTCCCATAGACCTTTTTCTCCCATTTGTGCAGAAAATATGGGATCGTTTAGCTCGGCCTGTTTGCCGATGAAAATGGGAACTTGTCCTGAGCCCTTTAGCTCTATATAGCTGCGACCCTTCCGTGCTCTGGCAAAAGCACGGATATCTTCTTTCGTTGGTTTGATTTTGCCTGAAAGCCGAATAATGAGTGTATTACTCCTTCCGTTTCTAAATTCTACCGGACTGGGCTCTCCGTTGAACCATATCCGTTCACCCGGATCATATTCTTCGTTGTTATTTGCATCTTCCAGGGCGCCAACATAATATCGCTCCCCGGGGGGCAGCATAATGACAAACGTTTTGTTTGCATCCAGTTTTTCCGCTTCAGTTATGTCAATTACGCCATCTTCATGTTTTTCCCAGACAAACACCCATACACTCATGTTCGTTTGGAACTCATGGCCAAGCTTACCTCCCAAATAATAGGATTTATCAAGTCGAGCCACTTCCTTCTTTAATATAAAAAATCTTGTGCAGGACATCAGACTGATCGTAAACATTAATGCAATGCAAAACCATATTACTTTTTTCATAACCAAATCCTACGATAATATTATGTCTAATTTATTAATTCTCCCCTTTTGAGCACTATGTAAACACTCTAAACCAAAACAGGCAACTTACTTCTTTCAGAAATTATCCGATTCGTCAAATGAGAAGGGAAGCTTAAATGCCATCTCTTCGTAACCAAAAATTTGAGGGCATTTAATACATTTCTTATGACCATGTTGTTTTTCCTGCCTGGCTTTATCAACGATTAAAGGATTAAAATCAACTATTACGGGCAGTCGTTTGCCTGTTAACTTTGATGGCTGTTGACCTTTTTCCGGGTAACTTAATTTTTTCGGGTTCCTGGCAGAAATTACGGATGTCCGTTTAATTCCGATAGGTCGTAAAGATGCTCAATTCATGCACTGCGATGCTTGGCCTCCCAATTTTGCAATTCACGAACGCTGATGCGGATTGATTCTGCTAGTTTTTTCTGGCTTACCTCCCGCCATTGCCGGTACTCTTTGAGAAAAGCCCCTGAAAATTTGTAAAGTTTGGCATTATTAGACGAAAGCTTCTTTCGTGGTCAAGAAAACTTAGATGACATAACATTTTCCTTAGATATATATAATGTGGTTGATGCCAAGAAATCAGGAGCCACTGAAGAGATCTATAATTATTAATTTTTACTGTTAAAAGATCCAGTTGTCAATCTCATGGTATTCTTGGGAGGTTTTCCCGATTTTGTTTAAGAATTCCTGCTTGATTACGAAAGCATACCCTCGATCCAATGATCCATAGCTACACAACATCAGGCTGCGAAGGAAGCGGCGAAAAAGTTATCCATATTCTTTAACGTTTTGCCGGTACATACTATGAAATACAGAAAGTGTTTAGAAAATACTGATACAATAATAAAGCATTTTGAGTTGGATGAAGAGTTTATAAAGGTTCATACCGATGATCTTTTGGAGACCAACCATAAACTCCAAGAAATTATCAAGGAAAAAGCAAATATTGAAAAGTCCCTGATTGAGAGCGAAAAGCGTTTTAAGAGGGTTCTTGATAATTCATATGATGTAATTTATTGTATAAATTTTGAAACACACCAATTCGAATACCTAAGTCCATCTTCCATACATTTGCTCGGATATACGTCTGAAGAAATAATGCACCTGCAAAAGTCTGAAAATTTGAATTTTCTTCATCCTGAAGAAAAGGAAAATGTCCGTGAGTTTTTTAGAAATTTAGATCTTAATTCAAATGAAATCGACACGAACCGGACGATAATCTTTCGTATGAAGCATAAGACAAAAGGTTATCGATGGGTAAGCAACACCAGATCGGTGATATTGGATGAAAATGGAGGACCAACAGCAATTGTTGGAAATATAAGAGATATTACCGATATAAAAAATGTGGAAGAACAAGAAAGAAAAATGAAGGATGATCTGGAAAAAATAGTTCAACAACGTACGACCGAACTTGAGAAGAACAACACGGCGCTGGAAGTTCTTTTGAAAAAACGTGAAATGGATAAAACAAAGCTGGAAGAAAAACTTATTTTTAATATCAGGCAACTTGTTGTTCCATACCTTGAAAGACTGAACAATACTACTCTAGATGATTATCAGGAGAATCTTATACATATAATTGAAGCTAACCTGAATGATATTCTTACCCCGCTTGTTCCCTATGTATCTGCTTCACAACTGGATTTAACTCCAACCGAAATTCAGGTCGCAAGCCTTATAAGACTGGGCAAAACCACTAAGGAAATAGCAAATATCTTATGCCTGGCTATGAGCACAATTGATTTCCATCGGGATAATATAAGAAAGAAAATCGGCATTAAGAACAAAAAAATTAATTTAAGAAGTTACTTAATGTCTTTGGAACAAAACATACTGTAATTTTAATACCTTTCGAGCCACTTTCAAAACCTGATAGATAATTCATATATACGTGTTCGCCGTAATAACAAAAAATATACTGATATAAGGAGTAAGAAACATGGGAGCAATGAAACGGCTGAAAGATCATTTGTCGGACAGAGCATCGACATTAAGGAAACAAAAAAACGATGGTATCAAAATTATCGGTTACACACCCGGCGGTTTCATGCCTGAAGAACTTGTCCATGCAGCTGGTGCAATTCCGGTTTGCCTTTTAAAAGGTGGCGATGCTGATTCCGTAATCGAAAGTTTAAAGTACAATCCAAGGTTTTTTTGTACTTTTTGCAAAACCCAGATTGCATACCTGATGGGTGGCGATCTGGTATATAATTTGCCGGATGTTCTGATCGTTCCCCACACAGACTGTAACCACAAGATAATTGCCGATTCCTGGAACTACTACGGCGATACAGATGTCATCCGATATGGCGTTCCCCATAACAAAGGAGAGGCGGCGCGTGTGTATTTTAAAGGTGGTTTGGAATTACTGAAGAAAAAGCTTGAAGATCTCACCGGAAACAAAATTACTGATGAAAAGCTTTTTGATGAGATCAAAACCGGAAACACAATAAGAAGCCTTTTTAAAGAAATCAGCTTTACGCGAAAAATAAACCAGGCTGCCATCAGCAGCAGAGATTTCACAATGCTTCAGCATGCATCCACTTTTGCTGATAAAGACTTTTTCATAGAAATTCTTGAAGCTGTTCGCGATGAAGTAATAAAAAAGCCTGTTTCGAACAAAGATCGAAAACGGGTTATGATGATTGCATCTTCTTTGGCGAACGGTGATAATCTTGTGCATGATATTATTGAAAATACTGAAGCTGATATTGTTTATGAAGAGGTCACGGAAGGATACCGTCCTTATCTGGATAATGTGGAAATTAATGGGGCGGACCCGATACAAAACTTGTCCGATACATATTTTGACAAACGGATACTTGCCCCCTGGGATCGCCCCTGGGGAGATCGCATGGAACGGCTTATTACAAAGGCAAAGGAGTTTTCCTGCGGTGGAGTTCTCTGGTATCAGATGATGTACCGTGACGGATTTGATATCCAGGCCCATTATTTTAGTAAAATGTTAGAAGAGGAAGCAGGAATTCCGATGGTCAAGATTGAATCCGATTATGCCCCGGCAGAAAAGGGTCCTGCACGGACAAGAATTGAGACATTAGTTGAAATCATGAAGGGCAACTAGATATTTCAGTTTAAAAAATATCATATCAAGATCAGGAGATTTAGTATGTATACAAATTTATTTAAACTATGCGGGTTCAGCCAGGAAGAAATCAATGAACAGAAATCCAGGATAGAAAAAACCTTAAAAATCATCGGATCAGATACAAAGGAAATGATTGCAAAGGCCGAAAAAAATGTTCAGGCAAATTTTGATTGCTCTTTAGAAGGTATACGCATGCTGCTTAGAGTCCTGATGATGGAGCTCATGGATGCCGTATTGTCGGGTGAAGAATACGAAAAGAGAGTGTATTACAATTGGCCAGGTTTGAGTCCTTTGGCGCAGGCAATCATCGTGGCGGCCCGAGGAACCAATGTATACGGCAGTGTGGCAAAGCAGTATTTGTGGATGACGCTCGGCAACATCTTTGATACTCTTGATGAGCTTCTTGATCTGGGAGAACTTATCGGCCAGACCGCAGGAAGAGCCCACTGTTCCGAATATCAGGCTTATACCGCCTTTTATGAAAGAAAGATATTGCCTGTACCAACCATTGTAGTGAATTGTGGGTGGTGTTGTGACCAGGGCGCTGAGGTTGAAGAACTCTGTAGGAGGTTATACGGTTATGATGTAACCTATCTGGATGGAACCAATGACTGGGAATGGGGAAGCTGGCCGAATATGGATGAGCGCGCCATTGAATACAACGCAAATAGTATAAAGACCTCAGTCGCCCGTGTTAAAGAAGCAACAGGGCTCGATATTACTGCTGAAATCTACAAGACCGCATTGGGAGAAGTAGCACAGATAACCTATGGGCATAAGACGTTAATTGACATGGTTAGCAAAGCTGATCCGCAACCCATCAGCCAGGGGGATGTGGGATTGGGCAAATTGATTCAGGGCGCAGGAACCCGTTATCCCAAGGAGGTAATCAAGGGTATTAACACGCTCATCAGGGAAACAAAAAAGAGAATCAATGCCGGAATCGGTGTTGTACCCAAGGGAGCGCCCAGAGTCTATTGCCAGACGCGGGTTCTTGTGGATCAGAAACCGATGCGGGCCATTGAATCACTGGGGATCGCCATACCGAGGATGTTTGTGGACGATGTACACCCGTATGAGGCTCAACCCTCAAGCTATCCCGATGATCACTGGAAGGCCCTTGCTGAGTTCTGCTTCAGAAAACCGCAGATGAGTTCTGCTGAAGGTGTTTTGCGCTATTGGGAATGGGTAGCTAATGATCAAAAAGTGGACGGCATAATAATGATGCATCCCATATCATGCCGACCCTTTTGCAGTCCAACATTTATGGGGAAAGATTATCTTGAGAAAAAAACCGGGCTTCCAATACTGTTGGTTGAAATGGACGGCTATGACACCAGAAACTATAGTGCAGGTCAAATCAAAACCAGGATTGAATCATTTGCCGAAGTTCTAAAAGCTAATAAAAAGATGGCATCAGATTCTAATTGAAATTACTAAACGAGTGAATCCGTCTGATTTTTTACTGATATAACATGTTTTTCCAAAGGGAGGTAAAAAATGCGTCTTCCGAGGTTTGAGTATCTGAAACCATCTTCACTGCATGAATGCCTGGAGTTATTGGAAGGATCAGGCCATGAGACCCGCGTTATGTCAGGCGGAACAGACTTTCTGGTCAGGCTTAAACAGGGTGTGATTTCTCCTCAAAAGGTCTTAAGCATCCGATCTGTAGAAGAGCTTAACTTTGTTTCTGAAGATGATAAAGGAGATCTTCAGATAGGAGCCTGTACAAATCTGTCGGATTTGCTCAGGCACCCACTTGTATTAACAAAATTTCCCTCCCTACATCATGCTATAAACTCTGTTGGTTCCAAGCACATAAGAAATATGGCCACCATAGGAGGAAACCTTTGTCTTGCACCTCGCTGCTGGTACTATAACCAGACAAAGCAATGGCGTCATGCGATAGAAGTCTGTTACAGGACAGGAGGAAAAGTGTGCCATGCCATAAGCGGTTCAAAGCGCTGCCATGCGATTAACAGCTCAGATACGGTACCGATGCTGATAGCTCTTGATGCCAGAGTCTGCCTTCAAAAGAAAAATAGTGAAAGGTGGCTTTCTCTTAAAGATTATTTCAAGGATGATGGCAGACACCATACCGTACTTGAAAAAGGTGAGATGCTGACTAGTATTGTTATTCCCAGCGAAACCCAAAAGGCTCGCACAACGTTTATAAAGATACAGCATCGTATAGGGCTTGATTTTGCGATAGGCAGTATCGGTGCATCAGTCAAAAGTAATGGCAAGGAAATAAATCTATCTCTTGTCATAAACTCCATAAATTCCGCTCCCCTGATTCTTAACAAAGCTGCACAGATTATAATGGAATCGGGATTTAGTAAAGCAGCCATTGACAAGGCGGCAGAAGTTGCCCGCGGGGAAACCGGAGCTGTTACCAATCTATTTACATCGGCCGGGTATAAGCGGCATATCGTTGAGGTGCTTGTAAAACAGGCTTTGTCGGAACTGAAACTGATGCAGGGAAAAGGAGGTACAAAACATTGAAAAGTATAATAACGCTTAATGTAAATGGTGAAATGCATGAAATTGCGGTTAATCCATGGCGTACCTTACTTGATGTACTGCGGGATGATTTGAGACTGACAGGGACGAAAAGGGCTTGTGAACAAGGCGCATGCGGCGTTTGTACTGTAATAATGGACGGCAAAGCTATTCTGTCATGCCTCACTCTGGCTATGGACTGCGAGGGACATTTCATTTCAACTATTGAATCTCTGGCAAGCTCTGAAGGTTTGCATCCTTTGCAGCAGTCTTTTATCGACAACGGCGCTGTGCAGTGCGGCTTTTGCACCCCTGGTGTTATAATGTCCGCCAAAGCCCTTCTCGATGAAAACCCCAATCCGGATGATACCGATATCAAAGAGGCTTTAGCCGGAACTTATTGCCGTTGTACAGGCCATATCAAGACAGTTGAGGCAGTAAAAAAAGTTGCCGGATCAAACAGGGAGGTAAAATAATGCCTCATAAAGAAAAAGACTTTAGCGTTATAGGAAAAAGGCAACCCAAGCTTGACGGACCGCTTAAGACCAAAGGCCGGTCACAATTTACTGATGATATTGAGTTGTCGGGAATGCTTTATGGGAAGATAGTCAGAAGCCCTATTGCAAGAGGCAGGATTATAAACATTAATACAACAAGGGCCGAAAGTTTGTCGGGTGTAAAAGCTGTCATCACAAACAAGGACTGCCCTGGAGTTAAGGTAAGTCCTGATCGTCTACTGCTCTGCAGTGACAGAGTTAATTTTATAGGCGATGAAGTGGCTGCGGTGGCTGCGATTGATGAAGACACGGCGGCAGAAGCGGCGGAATTGATAAAAGTTGAGTATGAACCGCTTACAGCTGTCTTTTCTTTTGAAGATGCAACCGCAAAGGATGCGCCGGTTATTCATGATGAGTGTAAAAATAACAGCCTGGATGAATACAATATTGATTTTGGCAATGTTGATAAGGCATTTGCCGAAGCAGACCATGTGAGAATCGGTGAATGTATTTTTAACCCGAATCACAATTGTTTTGCAGAACATCATGTCGTAATTGCCGACTATTCCCTGCCTGGAAAACTGAGCATCTGGACTCCGAATCAGTCACCTCTTTACGTACAGAAAAGTATGGGAGGGGTACTGGGCATTTCGGAAAGCAATGTGCGCGTTTTTAACCTTAATACCGGAGGGGCCTTTTCCGGCCGTATAGGACCAAGACAGCAAAGTTTTATAGCAGCGATTCTTTCCCAAAAAGCATCCCGTCCGGTCAAAATCAGATGTGATGCCGATGAAGAGTTTGTTGTTTATCCCGGTGGCGGATATTTTAAGTATATTATCAAAACAGGAGTAATGAAAGACGGAACCATCAAAGCAACTGAAGCAACCTATCTTTTTGATTGCGGCGCTTATTGGAATTTTGCATTTAATGTTCTGCTCCGTTGCAAGTATCATTTAATCCCGCAGGTTTATCATATGGAAGCAATGCGGTGGAACGAAAGAGCGGTTTATACAAACAATCCTCCAAATATGTATCCTCATGGAGCTGCTTTTTTGCAGCTAAAACTTGCTCAGGAAACAGAGCTTGATCTTATTGCAAAAGAAATCGGCATGGATCCGATGGAACTCAAATTAAAAAATGCCGTTGCAAAAGGTGATACAACCCTTACCAATATCCATTATGCAAGCTGCGGTTTAAAGGAATCAATTAAAAAAGCTGCTAAAAAAGCATCGTGGAAGAAAAAGTTCGGAAAGCTGCCGCCATACAGAGGAATAGGCATCGGCTGCGGAGCCATGAACAGCGGCGGCCCGGATAAATCCGGCGCTTTGATAAAAATCGGTGAAGACGGAAAGCTTTCTCTTTTTGTCGGTCTGCCCGATATGGGGCAAGGTTCCCATACGGCAATGGCCATGATAGCAGCGGAAACACTGGGAGTCACAATCGAAGATGTTGAAGTAGTGGCAGGAGATACGAATTCCGCACCGTTTGATATTGGGGCATTTGGCCAGCGAGGCACGTTTTTTACCGGAAATGCGGTAAGGCTTGCCTGCCTTGATGCAAAAAAACAACTTGCGTCAAGTGCAGCAAAGAAGCTTGGCGTTAAGCCGTCACAACTGATTTTTTGTGACCGGAAAATTTTTCCCGCTAAAGCACCGGAACAGGCTCTACTCTTTAAGGATATAGTTTCTGAAACTTTGCATTCTAAAGACGGAAAACATATCATGGGAAAAGGCTTTTACCATACGTCTTCACCTACAAAAGAGCCATGGGTATCAACACTTGCCTATTCTTTCGGCGCGCAAGTTGCCGAGGTCGAAGTTGATCCTGATACCGGAATTGTTATTCTGCTTAAGGTTACCCATGCCCATGATGTGGGCCGGGCAATTAATCCCCTGGCGATTGAAGGACAGATAGACGGGCAGGTTTTCAGCGGCATGGGTCAGATTCTGTCGGAAGAATGCATAATGGAAAAAGGTAAAGTTCTTAACCCATCCTGGCTTGATTACCGGATTGGTCGTTCCTTTGAAGTCCCGGAACTTGAGTATGATATTATTGAAACAAATGATCCTTACGGCCCCTATGGTGCGAAAGAAGTTGGTGAAGGCCCCATAGTCTGCACAATGGCTATAGCAAATGCCGTAAACAATGCTATCGGCATTCCGGTGCGGGAATATCCTATTACCCCTGAAAGAGTTCTGCATGCCATTAAAGAAAAGTCGAAGAAATAATTTGTTTAACAGTAAACCTGAACCTGCCTGAATTCAGGCAGCTTTATCAACACTATTTCAATCAGACATTTATGTGCTAATGGCAACTCATGTTAATGCTACATTCTATGGCCCATAAACGCTAAGTTAATTAATAAATAACAACTATATGAAAGTAATTTGAATATCGAATATAGAACAAGGAAACAACCCCCTTAATCCCCCTTTTTTAAGGGGGAATGAATGTCGAAGGAAGAGGTAAACGATTTGATATCGAGGATCGTTTGATAGATTTTTGCTGTGAGAATAATCAATATTTGTTAGAAGTATTAAAACCGCAATGAGTAAGAATAAAAAATATTCATAATTCGAAATTCCTTGTTCGATATTCGATATTCGTTTTTTTAGATAAACTTAATAGATTAGAGCCACTTTCAAAACGTTTCAGTTTGGTCAAGCTCAAGGCGGGAGAAAATTTTAACCACAGTAATACTTTTAGTATTTCGAGGATTGAAATTTGAGCCCAACGCTTAAGATCGACCAAAATAGGGCGTTTTGAAACTGGCTCGATTAACTTAGCGCTCATGCCTCTATGGCCCTACGCCAGGCATGACTGTTTAGTAGTTGAAAATATTAATCCAGATAAAAACCGAAAACCGCTTCCGTATATTGGATGCGTTAAAGCTTCATCTAAACCTGATTTAATGCGTTTTTTGTTTGTTGGAATTTACGCAGAAAATGGAGGATAAGGTTTTGAAGAATATCGTATCGCTTAAGGAAAATAACTACAGTGTTATAGGAAAAAGGCAGCCCAAGCTCGATGGGCCGCTTAAAACCACAGGCCGTTCACAGTTTACCGATGATATTTATTTACCGGGAATGCTTTATGGAAAGATAGTCAGAAGTCCTGTGGCAAGGGCAAGGATTATCAGCATTGATACTACAAAGGCCGAAAGGTTGCCGGGTGTAAAAGCAGTAATCACTCACAAAGACTTTCCGGGCCTTATGGTAGGTCCGGATGAAGAACTGTTTTGCCGGGAATTTGTCAATTACATAGGCGATGAAGTTGCCGCAGTGGCTGCTGTTGACAAAGATACTGCAGAAGAAGCGGCGGAGCTGATCAGTGTGGAATACGAAAAACAGGGGGCTGCCTTTTCGCTGGATGAGGCCTTGGACGAACGGTCGCCGGTAATTCATAAAGGGCTTAAGAACAATTATGCGGATAAATTTGAGATCAATGTTGGCGATGTGGATAAGGCTTTTTCAGAAGCTGAGCATGTGCGGGTGGGAGAGTATAAACTGAATCATAACCACAATTGTTATGCCGAGCATCACGTGGTGATAGCCGATCATTGTCTGCCGGGAAAACTGAGCATCTGGACGCCCAATCAATCGCCGCTTTTTGTGCAGAAGGGATTGGCCGGACTCATGGGTCTTTCAATGAGTGATGTAAGAATTTTCAATCTTAACACGGGAGGTTCATTTTCCAGCAGGGGTGGCCCCAGAAATCATCATTATATTGCTGCGCTTCTTTCAAAAAAATCATCCAGACCTGTAAATATTTTTTGTACAGCGGATGAGGAGTTTTTTATGCCCAGGGATAGCGGTGAACACAAGTACACTGTGAAAATAGGGGTGATGAAAGACGGGAAACTAAAGGCCATAGAAGTAGTTTCTTTGTTTGATTGCGGCGCGTATTGGAACCCAATATTAACCGGCGTCTTTCGGGGCTTTTCCAACGTACTGGCAATGGATTACCGTTTTGAGGCGATGCGACGCAAAGGAAAGATAGTCTACACAAATAATCCCCCGAATATGGGGCATCATGGGGGAGAAATCCGCCAATTGAATTTTGTCGCAGAGTCCGAGCTTGACCTGATTGCCAAAGATATTGGAATTGATCCGCTGGAGTTAAGATACAAAAATGCCTGGGAAACAGGAGATACTACCATAGCAGGTGTTTATTACGGAAGCTGCGGCCTGAAGGAATGTATGGAGAAAGTTTCCAAAAGCTCGGGATGGAAGCATAAATATGGCCAACTACCTCCCTATAAGGGAATCGGCATTGGCTGCGGGGGAATCTTTTCCGGTGGCAAGTCAGGGATGAAAGATCATGACACCGGCAGCGCAATTATCAGGATCGGAGAGGATGGCAAAGTATTTCTTGATATCGGATTTTCCGATATGGGCCAGGGGTCCCATACGACCATGGCCATGATTGCCGCAGAGACCTTGGGGATAGCGGCAGGAGACGTCACTGTGATCGCCGGGGATACGGATTTGGTTCCATATGATGTTACGGGAAGCAGCCAAAGAGGTACGTTTGCCGTGGGAAACGCCGTTAAGGCGGCCTGTCTTGATGCCGGAAAACAGCTTGCGGAGGGGGCCGCAAAAGAACTTGGCGTAGCTGCTTCGGAGATTGTCTTTTGTGACAGAAAAGTATTTTCTTCCAAGGCACCGGCTAAGTGTATATCCTTTCAAAGCGTGGTGTCTTGCCTGCTTCATTCCGATGAAGGCAGGCATGTTATGGGAAGAGGCTTCTATAACTCGCCAACGAAATCAAGGGAAATCTGGGTCTCATCCCTGGCTTTTTCCTTTGGCGCCCAGATTGCCGAGGTGGAAGTAAATCCTGAGACAGGGATCGTAAAGCTGGTCAAGATGACTGTCGCCCATGATGTGGGGCGTGTCATCAATCCCCTGGGCATGGAAGGGCAATTGGATTCGCAGATATTCGGTGGCATGGGGCAGATCCTGACAGAAGAATGTATCATGGAGAAGGGTCTCATACTTAATCCCTCGCCTCTCGATTACAGGTTATCGCGCCCGTTTGAGGTGCCTGAAGTTGAATGTATTATGGTTGAAACGAATGATCCTTACGGTCCCTTTGGAGCCAAAGAGGGAGGAGAGGGACCCATAGTCTGCACAGTAGCTATTGCCAATGCCGTTAGCAATGCGATCGGTTATCCGATCAGGGAATATCCTATTACACCGGAAAGAGTTTTGCGGGCCATCAGGGAAAAGGAAAAGAAGCAGGAAAGTAAGGCCTGATAAAGTATTTTTCTAAAAGGAGAAAAGAATGAAAGCAAAAAGAATAAGAGCTTTAGATTGGCTGGGGTGGTCATTTATTGTGATAGCTGTTTTGCTTTTTAGTTCCGGTACGGTTTTGGCCGAAACTAAAAAGATGAAATCGCCGGCTGCCAAGCTGGGTGCAAAGGTAGTCAAATATGATGCTATTGTGGTTGGTGCAGGATATAGCGGTCTTATTTCCGGAGCGATTCTGGCAAAAAACGGACTCAAGGTTTTGGTAGTAGAAAAAGCGGATCAGATAGGAGGACGCTTAGGAGCTGTTAACTATAACGGATACTGGCTCGAATGGGGGCCACGTGAATCCAGTGATTTCGAAGACAACTTTGTAATAATTACAGAGAAAGGACAGTATGGTCTTAAAGCAGCAAAAGAAGCCGGAGCCGATGTTTCCTGGGTTGGTCCGATCGATCCCCTCGTGCTGATGCACAATGTTTCTGATGGAAAAGTTGTGCGAATGGATGCGGATGCTGAGGGAGGAAAGAAATTTTTTACCGAAGTGCTTAAACTTACTCCCGAACAGACAACTAAGGTCACGGGGATATTAAATAGATTGGCAGCGGAAGATCCGGAAAAATGGATAGACGTTCCGATGAGAAATTGGCTGGCCACTGTTAAGGACAGGGATGAGGCGTTTGATAAAGCCATTTACTGGCTGGCTATAGTACATCTTGCTTTGCCGCTTGAGGAAACCTCAACTGGTCGCTGGATTCAGATGTTTAGAAATCCGCAACGGCTATACAGGATCAATGATTCCAAGGTTGGAGGTCTGCAAGGATTGGCTGAAGCCTACGCCAGGGTTATAAGAAAGCACGGAGGAGAAATCAAGACAGGCCTTGAAACCGTAGAGATAACAACACAGGATAAAAAGATTACCGGTGTTGTGGCACGGGATAAAATTAATGTCGTTCAGGAATTTGAAGCACCTGTAGTTGTTTATGCCGAACCCTTCTGGGATATCCTCAGTGTTATCGATGAAAGTAATTTTCCGGCAGATATGGTTAAAAACGCGCGGAAGCTGGAGACTGGGTACGTAGGTGATTTCTGGTGTAAAAACATCGGCATCAGTCGTCTGCCAACCATAAGAGCCACGGGAAAAATCGATCAGTACGTAGGCTATAATCAGGTTCTTTTTGATAAAACCATTGGCTGGAGTATTCCATCGCTCAGTTCCAAAAAAGCCGCACCAAAGGGCAAGCATTTATTGTGTCTTAACGGAACCACAAAGGTTCCCGGCAATTTTGCATCTTCAAAAGCCGATGCGGACGCCCTGATGGATTACATGCGCCGCTACTACTCGGATCTTGACGAAATTATTGAATGGGAAAATTACCAGTGGCCAAAAGTGTGGGGGACAGGTAATACCTGGCTGCCTATGCGCCGCAGCCCTATAGAGGCACCCGGAGTTGAAGGACTCTATTTTGTGGGAAATACTGTTGAAGTTGATGGAACGTTTGCCGATATCGGCGCCAACTCAGCTATGCAAGCCAGTAAGCTTATCCTGCAGAAGCAAATTAAAAAGTAATTGAGAAGGAGGAATACTTTGGCCAAAGATAAGATATTTTACGGTTGGATTCTGGTTCCCGTTTTGGGGATTATTTATTTGATAGATGCGGGTTTCCCGTTCATCGGGGCCAGTGTTATGAATACTTACATGGCTGAATCCCTTCATTTAGGGCGAGGTACTCTGGGACTCGGATTTACCGTTTGTGGGCTCTTAAGTGGTCTAATATCACCGATTATTGGTTATAGTATCGGTAAAAAAGGGATCAGGTTAACATTGATTTTCGGTTGTCTGCTGCTGATTTTCGGTTCTTTCTTAATGGCCACGGTGGTTACCAAAGGCTGGCATTATATAGCCGTTTTTGGTGTGATTTTGGGGATCGGCTGCGGATTCGGCGGCTTGATACCGGTACAGGCCGGAGTTACCTTTTGGTTCAGGAAAAAAAAGGCGCTAGCTATGTCCATTGCCGTTACAATAGGCAGTCTGGGGGGATTAATTGCTCCACCCTTATTAAATAAGATCATTTCTTCGGTTAACGGTGATTGGCGGGTTGCCTGGTTTTTCATTACAGGCTTGCTGGTGCTCTCCTTCATTTTGATGTTTTTCTTTGTTAAGAACAAGCCCTCCGATATGGGATTACTCCAGGATGGCGTAGATGAGCATGAGGAACCTGCCCAGACTGACGGTGTTAAAAAAGCCGGAGCAGGAAAAGTATTTTGCAGCACTGAAGAATGGAAAGCGATGGATGCGATAAAAACTCTTACCTTCTGGATGCTATTTATCTCTTCTTTAGCCTTTGTTGGGCCGATGATGATCTTTATTGCCCACGCCGTCATTTATTTACGGGATATGGGGCACCCGGCCGGTATATCAGCTATGGCTATGAGTTATTACATGCTTTTCAGTCTTGGTGGAAGGATGCTCGGCGGAGTTTTGGCAGACCGGTTTGAGCCGCGTTATATCTGGGCTGTGGGGCTTTTGCTCGAAACTGTAGGTATACTTTGCTTTCTTGATGCCAGAAGTGTGTCCAATATCTATCTGTTCTCCATTTTTGTCGGAGTTGGAGTTGGTGCGGCATCGATCTGCTGGCCAACATTAATCGGTAATTATTTTGGCTCTAATTCATTTGCCGGGATTATGGGAATACTCTTTCCTATCGTTCAGCTTTTCGGAGCTTCCGCCCCGTATTTAGCCGGACTGGTATATGATGCCCAGGGAAGTTATTATACCGTGTTTGTTGGTTCAGCGGCTTTGGCATTCATTTCCAGTATTGTTATATTTTTTACCAAACCTCCGAAAGCTTTGACAGCCTGAGGTTTATAATCTGATGACTGTCTCATTTTTTGAGGGATTTTGTCATGAATGAAGTGAGTGAAACAAAGGTGGTTCGCACAGTCTGTACTGTATTGGATGTATTTGCATGCGGATTGTCTGTGGAAGTTGAAAACGGGGTTATTACCAAAATCATCCCGGCTCATATGCCTGATCCGGCTGATCGGGGCGCTTGTAGAAAAGGACTTGCTGCCGCCGAACTGATTTATCACAAGGACCGTCTTCGTTACCCGTTAAAACGCGTGGGAAAACGGGGAGAAGGCAAGTGGGAACGAATTGCCTGGGATGAAGCCATGGATGATATTGCAGGCAAGTTTCGGCAGATTGTACAAAGATACGAATCCCGGTCAATTGCATGGGCCGTTAAAGGATATCCTGAAACACTCAAAGCGGGTGGCTATTTGCGGCTGGCAAGTCTGCTTAAGGGAAGCAGAGTGAGCCTGGCCGGCTTAGGTGACTCGGCCGCACCTTGCGCCGATATTGCCACCTTTGGCTGTTTGTTTGGCGAAGCCCATCTTAGCCGTGTAAAGGATCCAAACTTTACAATCGTTTGGGGCTATAATCCCGATGTAACCGATTGGCGGCGTATGCGCAGAATAATGGAATCAAAAAAGAAAGGCTGCAAAGTTGTTGTTATTGATCCACGCCGCACAACTACAGCTTCAAGAGCTGCCGACTGGTATATCCCAATAAGGCCCGGAACCGATACTGCCCTGGTATTGGCGATGATCAACATAATTCTGGAGCAGGGACTGCATGATAAACAATTTATAACCGAAAGAACTGTAGGTCCTTTGCTGGTAAGAAGTGATAACGGTATGCTGCTACGGGAACATGATGTTAGAGAAGATGGAAGCCCGCAGCTGTTTATGGTGCTTGATGCAAACACCGGAGAAATTCAGGTTGCTGATTCTCCTGGGGTAAAACCTGCGTTAACCGGAAGTTGCTTTCCGGAAGGTATTGAATGCCGGTCGGCATTTCAGTTGCTGTCCGACATGGTTAAGGAATATACACCGGATAGGGTATCTGAAATTACTGAGATTCCGGTTGATATTATCAGGAATCTGGCTATTGAATATGCTATCCAAAAACCGGCTTCTATCCATCGGGGTTGGGGATTGCAGCGGACTTTTTATGGTGATTTGACATGCCGGGCGCTTAACACACTGGCAGCTATCAGCGGCAATATAAATCCGCATATACCATCCTCCTTTATTGAAATAAGCAGTACTTTCTCAATCCCGGCCGGGCGTTGTACCACTATACCTGTAATGTCGGTTTTCGAGCAGATCGCTTCTCAGAAACCTTTTCCCATAAAAGCGCTCTGGTTTGCATCCAATAACTTTGTCAGTCAGTCTCCTAACAGGAAAAGGATCATAGAAAAGTTATTTCCTCAACTGGAGCTTATAGTCGTTTCCGACCTTTTTATGACAGAAACGGCCAGATATGCAGATTATGTTTTTCCCGTAAGTTCTTCCTTTGAATGTACTGATTTTCACTATGGTCTGTTGAGCTGGACAAACCATATGCATTTACAGCAAAAAGTAATAGAGCCTTTGTATGAGACGAAACCTGATTTTATGATAGCTGCCGAGCTGGCCAAAAAAATGGATTTGGGAGAGTACTTTAATAAATCGGAAGAGCAATATCTGGATGAAATTCTTACTGCGCCTCATCCGTTATTGGAAGGCATCTCTCTTGAGAGGTTGAAGGCTGGGCCCGTGCCGGAAAGAATAATTGATAAAGCTCAGAAACTAAGAACTCCCACGGGTAGAGTTGAATTCTATTTGGAGAGGCTGAAAACAGCCGGACAGGAATTGCCGTGTTACATAGAACCGGTAGAAAGCGTTTACAGCAAAAAGGCAAAAGAATACCCGCTTTCTCTTCTGACATCCCATCCCCGGTATCGGGTTCACACAATGATGGGTAATTATCCTGTTCTGATGAAAAAAGATCCCGAACCAAATCTTCAGATCAATCCTTCAGATGCTAAGCATCGCAACATAAAGGATGGAGATATTGTTCGTGTTTTTAATAACCTTGGACAGGTTAAATTAAAAGCAGCGCTGAGTGAAAATATCAAGCCGGGTGTGGTCAATATCGATGAAGGCTGGTGGCCTGAACAGTATATAGAAGGCCATATAAACGAATTGACCCATGATATGATAAATTTGGCGCAAGCTATGATTTTCGAACCCAATGCCGCTTATTGTGATGTTCTCGTGGAAGTTGAAAAGATATAGAAATGATATACGACAGCAAAACCTGTGGTCACCGGAGTTGCCGTGAATTTGGATAAAAGGGATTTTTAGGTCTTTGAGAAAATAAATATTAAAGAAGTAACCAACAAAAGGAGGCGGATTATGGCATATCGAGTGATCCAATGGGCAACCGGGCACATGGCTAAGATGGCTGCCAGGGCAATGGCGGAAAGGTCTGCATATGAAATTGTCGGCGGCTTTGTATACAATCTGGAAAAAGTTGGAAAAGACCTGGGTGAAATATGCGGCACTCGCAACCTGGGTGTTAAGACAACGAATAGCCGGGAAACCATCTTTAATATGGACGCAGATTGTGTGCTTTTCCTTGCGGGAGCGGAAAACGATAATTTGGCTGCACTGGGCGATGTCTGTGATCTTCTTTCATCGGGTAAAAATGTTATTACAACATCGGTTGAATTTATTTATCCCAAAGCCATGGGGTCTGAATTTGAACAACGGATTTTGGATGCATGCATACAAGGACGCAGCACCTTTCATGGACTTGGCGTGGCTCCAGGCTTTGGTGCTGAATCCATGGCACTGTTGCTGACAAGGCTGTCAAACCGTATTGATCAATTAATTTTTTACGAAACATTTCATTATGACAAATACCCGAGTAAGTTCCAGATGTTTGACCTTATGGGGTTTGGTTATGCTCCTGATGACCCTGCTCCCTTATTCAGCAACCTTGAAATTGTCGGCCACGTATGGAAACATTCGGCAATGCTGGTGGCTGACACCGTCGGCCTTAAGATTGATAAAATAGAAAACTTTCGCAATGTCGTTCTCGCCGACAAGGATCTAAATGTGGCAGCGGGTTTGATTCGGAAAGGAACCGTGGGAGCAATGAATTTCGGTACACGGATCATATCGGAAGGAAAACCACGAATTATCATGCAGCACTATACGCGAATGGACCCGGAACTTGCTCCTCAGTGGCCTGTTGGCGATGGTTACTGGACAATTATTATCGAAGGGCTTCCTTCGATTTCTGCAACAATTGAAATAGGTATTCACGGCGAAATTCATTCGGACCAGGCCTGTTTGGCGACAGCCATGCATGCGGTACACGCAGTTCCTTATGTCATCGAAGCTAAACCCGGCATTCTCACTTTGGCACAGACACCTCCTGTGTGGGGAGGAGAAGCTTTCCACCGTTAATTTTAATCAGCATTCAAAAGGAGGAGATTACTTTGAAAAAAAGAAAAGTTGCTTATACTGAAAATTATCAAAATTTAATGGCCAACCTTGCCGCAGGGAGAACTTTCGAAAAGCAGTTACAATGCATCGATGAAACAAGAAATCATGCCCCGGTTTGGTTTTTAAGGGCTGGATTACTAAAAGCCCTTGGTGTTCCTGAACCCAAGAAGAATTCGGAAAACTTCATAACATTCGGTTGTTATGTTCCATTTATGAGCTTATCAAAGTTTGGCGACACGCTCAAGCTTTTAGATCTACTTGGAATTGAATATAACTACTCACCAGACAAGGAGATCTGTTGCGGCGCTCCTCCGTTTCAGGACTGTGTAGAATTTGAGGAAGTTACAGAAGAAGAAAGGCAAAAAATACAGGCAAGATGTAAAGAATATATGCAATTTAATTGGGACATGGGAAAGCAGGCGGGAGCAAAAAACATGGTCTACGTTTGTCATGCGTGCGCTGCTCTTGTGAAAATGGTATTTCCGGAAGATGCCGACATTCATCGATGGGTTTATGATCCGATTATGGACAAGCTTGAAGAGAAAAACCTTGAGATCGAACCAACGGTGATAGGTTATTTTGAGGGATGCCACAAGCATTTCCCATATTTCGGCAGTCTTGATTGGCCGAGATATCGTAAGGTGCTGGGTAGCATAAAAGGATTGACGATTGTAGACCTGGATAAACGTTTTTGCTGCAAACAGCATCCTGACCGCATTTTAGAAGATGCTGAAAAAAAGAATTTGAAGACTATTCTGGTTCCCTGCGGCGATGGTCATTATTTTCTTAAGCAGGCATTTCAGGATAAAATGGAAGTCAAAAATTTTTCGGAAGTATTGTTACAGATTTTGGGAGGATAGTGCTCAATTAAAATAATGGGGATAGAAATATGGAACATAATAAGCAACCCCCGTTATATTTTTATTCCCATTGTTACCATGGAGGCAGATAATGTCTGAGACAAATAATACAAAAACAGTTCGTACTGTATGTGCCTTAAGAGACGGTGCTATGTGCGGAATCATGGCGCACCTTAAGGACGGAAGGATTACAAAGGTGACTCCCGCTGACTTTCCCGACAGTTTTGATCGTGGCTGTTGCACAACTGGGCTTGCCACACCGCAATGGATCTATCATAAGGACAGACTTCGCTACCCATTAAAACGCATCGGAAAACGAGGGGAAGGCAAATGGGAGCGGGTGTCCTGGGAAGAGGCGATGGATGGCATTGCGGATAAACTAAAAGAACTGATTCAGCGGTATGGCCCTAGTTCAATTGTTTGGAATGCGGACCCAAGTGCAACAGGGAACATGAAATGGGCCGGTTATTCAAGGGTAGCAAGCCTCACAAACAGCACATGGCTTGATATTGTCGGCTTTGGCGATTCCGCCGGCCTTTGTGGCAACCTGGCAACTTTTGGGGCACTTGGAGGGCGGTATCTTGTTCCCAACAAAGATCCTAAATTCAGCTTCGTTTGGGGCATCAATCCGGCAAATACCAGTTGGCGCACCATGCGAACGATAATGAGAGACAAAGAAAACGGCTGTAAACTGGTTTGTATTGATCCCCGCTATTCCAGGACTGCTTCCCGCTGTGATGAGCATATCTCAATCAGACCAGGAACAGACGGCGCCCTGGCCCTTGCAATGATACATGTGATTATTGAACAGGGGCTTGAAGAGAAACTGTTTATCACTGATCATACTGTAGGACCTTTACTGGTAAGAGATGATAACGGGATGTTTCTTAGGGAAAGTGACCTGATCAAAGATGGTAAAGCTGATCGATTTATGGTCTTTGATAAGGCTGCCGGCAAGGCTCAGCCAGATGATATGGCACAAATACCTGCCCTAAGCGGAAGCTACACCATTGACGGCATCGCCTGCAAGCCGGCTTTTGTCTTGCTGGCTGATATGACTAAGCTCTATACGCCGGAAAAAGCATCGGAAATCACGGACATTCCGGCTGAAACAATACAGCGTCTGGCTGTTGATTACGCAACAAAAAAGCCTGCTGCTATCCGTTTGGGGCTGGGTTCGCAAAGAAGCTTTTATGGAGATCTTTCCTGGCGGGCGATTAATACGCTGGCAGCACTAACAGGAAATATCAACCTGAACGAACTTTCCCGTTTTGTATTGAATTCGCCTGCCGTTATGATGCCGGGTGAGAAGTATTATCATCTGCCGATTATGAAGCTCGATGATGCCATTACCAAAGGTGATCCCTTTCCGGTAAAAGCCCTATGGATTGCAAGTGAGAACTTTATCAATCAAATGCCGGACATGAACAGGATTGTTAATGATCTTCTGCCTTGTCTGGAACTGATCGTGGTTGTTGATCTTGCCATGACGGTCACGGCTAAATATGCAGACTATGTTCTTCCTGAGGCCTCATTCTATGAATATGTTGATCTGCTTGATAGTTATCCCGTCTACACTCCATATTTACAACTCCAGCAGAAAGTCATCGAACCGCTTTATGAATCTAAATCCGATTTTCAGATTGCTGCCGAGCTGGGCCGGAGAATGGGGTTTAGTGAATACTTTAATAAGACTGAGGAACAATATGTGGAGGAGTTTCTTGCTTCAGATCATCCTTCCATGGAAGGTGTTAATCTTGAAAAATTGAAGAAAGGTCCGTTAAAAGCAAAGCCGACAGAAAAAATACAGGAATTAAAAACACCGACAGGCAGGATTGAATTCTATGTTGAAAGGCTAAAATCCTTCGGCCAACAGTTGCCTGTTTATATAGAGCCTATAGAAAGCGCCAGGAGCGAAAAAGCAAAAATCTATCCGTTAAGTTTTATAACTTCACATCCAAAATACCGAAAAAGCTCGGCAATGGGAAATGTTGAAGCTCTTACAAAGCATGATCCCGAACCGTTTCTTTATATTAATCCAAAAGATGCTGAACCTAGAAAAATTATAGATGGAGATGTGGTCAAAGTCTTTAATGATCGTGGAAAAGTAAAACTGAAAGCTAAACTTAACCCGAATGTAAAGCCCGGTGTTGTTGATATACAGCAGGGTTGGTGGCCTGAACATTATATGGAGGGCCACCACAACCAGTTGACACATGGGATAATTAACCCGGCCCAGGCAGCGATTTTCCAGCCCAATGCCGCATTATTCGATGTGCTTGTTGAGGTGAAAAAGGAACAGTGAATCGACAAATCAAAGTCATCCGGTGGCAATCTGATAAAGACACAATGAAATACTTTATGATGTGAATGCACAAAACAATTATTTCAAAGGAGACGATAATGAAGGAAGAATTAGATCTGGAGGCTATGCGGGTTAATCTCCTGGCTTGGTTTAAGAGCAAACTGCCCAGTGATAGCGAACTTATACTTTCACCGTTGAAAAGACCTGGCGATGGTATGAATGAGACTTTTTTTATCGATCTAAAGTGGTGGCAAGCGGGGAAGACGAAGCTGGAAAACCTGGTAATTCGTTGGCCTCCCAAGGACATTTCGGTGTTTCCCAAGTATCATTATGATATGAAAAAGCAGTATATGCTGCTCGAAAGATTATGGGATACAGTAGTGCCTGTTCCCCGTGTCCGTTGGCTGGAAGAGGATGAGTCGTTGCTGGGTGGCCCTTTCTACATTATGGAGCGGGTTGAGGGATGGGTTCCGGGAGAGTTTCCTCCCTACCATGTTGCCGGCCCGCTTTTTGAGGCGTCAGAGGAAGAAAAAGCCCGTATTTGGTGGAATGCCGTGGAAACGATAGCAAATATTCATACCCTCGACTGGGAGAAAGCGGGCTTGAACTTTTTGGGCGTTCCACGGGCAGGTACAGACTTTATGGAGCGGCAGATTGCTTATTATGATGAGATCTATGCGCTTAATAATGAGCCGATGCCACCGGTGCTTAAAGCAACCAGAGACTGGCTTTTGAAGAATTGTTTTGAGCCAAAATATATTTCGTTATGCTGGGGTGATGCCCGGCTGGGTAATATGATCATCAACGAAGGTGAAGTAGCCGCGGTTATAGACTGGGAAATGGTTCTTCTCGGCGACCCGGAAACTGATCTGGGTTGGTTCGTCCATATGGATTGGGCCACCAGTGTGGGTCGTCCCGATTCGCCTTTTCCCCGCTTGCCGGGACTTCCCGATATGAAGGAGACCATTGCCCACTATGAGAAGGTAACAAACAGAAAAGTCGAGAATCTCTTTTACTACGAGGTTTTTGCTACCTGGCGCATGGCTATCTTTTTTACCCGGATGGAACAGGATGCAAGATATATTGCCAGATCGAAAAGAGCAAAAGGCTTTATTACCATGACCCATTATGAAAAATTGCGAAATCTTTTGGACTTGTAGTGTTATATATAAATATGTCGATAAAGGATTCTTTATGGCTGAATCACAAATAAATATAAAAGCAGAAAACTGCTCGGGCTGCCTTCGCTGCTGTCTGGCGTGTTCATTTTACAACACAAGAGAAAGATTTTTTAGTCTGGAGCAAGCGCAGATCGTAGTTAAGCCGGATGAGAGCAATGCCTGGTTTAAAGTAGAATTTAGGGAAGACTGTATTAGTTGCGGTATTTGTGTGGAGCATTGCGATTTTGGCGCTTTATCTTGGTAATGATGGTTCCTAAAGGAGGGTTTTATGGGGAAATTAGGCGGCTATGCCGGAAAAATCCTGAAAGTAAATCTGAAAGAAAAAGAGATTTGCAGTGAGCCGATTCCCGTCAACTGGATCTCTCGTTTTATCGGGGGTCTTGGTATAAGTTTCAAGTTGGCATATGACAATGCCTCTCCCCAAAAAGATGCTCTGGGGCCGGAAAATGTCCTCATTTTCGGTGCGGGTCCTTTTGTCGGCACATTAATTCCGGGAGCCTGCAAAACTACTGTTGTCGCTAAAACTCCTGTCTCGGGGTTTCTCGGAATTTCCGGCACCGGACATCTGGGGATGTTAAAATTTACCGGTTATGATAATTTAATGATAACCGGCAAGGCGGATCGCCCTGTTTATCTGAAAATAGATGATGATGTGGAAATATGCGATGCGAGCGATCTCTGGGGAAAAGATACATGGGAAACTACTGAAGCGCTGTGGCAGAAACTGGGCAAGCAATATGTAGTTGCAAGTATAGGGCCTGCCGGAGAAAACATGGCCGTCCAGGCCAGCATCATTGTAAACAAGTATTCAGCCTATGCCCAATCGGGTATGGGAGCGGTTATGGGATCAAAAAATCTCAAGGCTATCGCTATCTCCGGTTCTAAATCTATTTCCGTGGCTGACCCGGAAAGATTTTCCGAATTAATGGATAAAGCTTATCAGCAGTCTATTGAAAGTCAAAAAGAAACCATCAATGTTTTTAGAGAATGGGGAACTCTCCGTGCTATGGGTCCGCCTATCTCGCAATTCGGTCCTCATGAATACAAAAATTATAGTGAGATTGTTCCTCCCGATCTGCCTTACAAGTTTCCACTCGACAGATTTATGAGCGAAATAAAAATAGGAGATATTTCCTGCATGGGTTGTCCTATCGGCTGCAAACATCTTATTCGACTGCTGAAAGGAGACAAGGCAGGGGGCAGCATGGCTGTTTCCTGTCTTGTTGGCGGTTTTCACGGATTTGCCGCCCACTGTGCGGTCGAAGGGTGGGAAGACGCCATAAGATGCGATGAGTTATGCAACCGTTTAGGTATGGATTATCTATCTGCCGGTGCAGCTATTAGTTTTGCCATCGAGCTTTACCGGGAAAAAATCATAGATAAAACCGATACCGATGGCCTTGAGTTAGACTGGGGAGCAGCAGATGGGGTCCAGGAACTGCTCCGACAGATGGCTTTCGGGCAAGGATTGGGAAAGATACTCGCACAAGGGTTAAACAAAGGACCTCAGCTTATAGGGAAAAACTCGGAAAAATATGCAGTGCATACAAGAGGGCACGCGATTTATTATGATCCGCGACGGGCAATGTCGCCGGATTTGTTCAGCGACATGATTAATGCTTCGGGAGACAGATTTCACGCACCTGGGTGGGCGGGCAAAGCGATGACCAAAGAGTTTTTAATAAAGCATTTAGGAATGCCACCGGATCAGGCAGATCAAGCCGTCACGGATATAAAAGGTTACGGGCTGGCGCGTTTCGCCAAATGGGCGGAAGATAATGCTACAATGTTTGAATGCCTTGGCCAGTGCCAGATGCCAATGCATCAGCAGGTTGAATTAAGAGTCTGGGCCGGTCTTTATGAAGCTCTCACAGGGATTAAGATGAACGGGGAAAAGCTTTTGCAGGCTGCGGGACGTGTTTGGGATATAAGAAGGATGTTTGATCTTCGTGAAGGCCGCACAAGAAAAGATGATAGCTTTATAGCTCGGCGCTTTGTTTCGGAGCGTCTGGTTTCTAACTGCGAAGAACATGATCCTGTAAGCAAAGAGAGTTTTAATGCGCTGCTGACCGAATATTATAATGAAAGAGGCTGGGATCCTGCAGATGGCGCTGTAAAGCAGCTAAACAATGACAATGGTTTTGTATAAGGGAGAAAACAATGGGAAAACTAAGTGGTAAAGTAGCAATTGTTACTGGCGCTTATTTGGTTGATGGTGGCAACAGTATTGGAGGTGCGACAGCTATGCTGTTGGCGAAAGAAGGCGCTAAAGTGGTGGCCGCGGATATTGTTGATGAACCGGTTGCAAGATTGGTCGCCAAAATTAAGAGTGAAGGAGGAGAAGCAGTGGCCTGCCATGTGGATCTTCGTAATGAAGACACTATCAAGGCTATGGTTGAGACGGCAGTTCGTGAGTTCGGCGGTCTGGACATATTGCACAACAATGCCGCAGCTCTGCCAGGTCCTGGTGATAGAGATATAGTAAATATGGAGGCTGCGACCTGGGACAAGACTATGGAAATCACAGTCAGGGGAACCATGCTGGCCTGCAAGTATGCCATACCTCAAATGATTAAACGTGGTGGTGGTACGATAGTAAATACATCCTCCGGGGCCGGTGTGGCCGGTGACATGGCTCGTACAGCTTATGGAGTATCTAAAGCAGCGGTTATTTCCCTTACCAAGTATGCTGCAACTCAATACGGAAAACAGGGTATACGCTGTAACGCCATCTGCCCTGGGCTGATGCTCACGGCAACGGCCAAAGCCACTATCACTCCCGAAGTGGAAGAAATGATGTTAAAGTATACCCTTACCCCAAGACTGGGTATGCCCGAAGATATCGCAAATATAGTTGCATTTCTTGTTTCAGATGATGCTTCTTTTATTACAGGTGAGATTATTGCGGTGGATGGCGGAATATTTGCCCATGTGCCATCCAGCTCTGAAAGCGCCCTTATCGGCCCTGCTAAACATGGAAATAACTGATATAGGAACGCATTCAAATATTATAATTATATATCGATAGATAGGAGAAAAAATGTCAAAAAAAATAGTTTGTCTGTTCGGAAGTCCCAGACCCAAGGGAAACAGTAATGTTATTGCCAGGCGATTCAATGAAACTGCTGAGAAACTGGGTGCCAAAGTAAAATCCTTTTCCTTAAACAAGCTTCAATACCGTGGTTGTCAGGCATGCATGACCTGCAAAACAAAGTTGGATAAATGTGTCCTTAAAGATGATCTGGCAGAAGTGCTGGATGAGGTTCAGAATTGTGATATTCTGGTAATTGCTACCCCGATTTATTATGGTGAAGTCTCAAGCCAGGTCAAAGCATTTATTGATAGAACTTTTTCCTATTTTGTGCCGGATTTTGGAAGTAATCCTTACCGTAGCCGTCTTAAGCCCGGTAAAAAAATGGTTTTTATACAAACCCAGGGGCATCCCGAAGAAAAACGGTTTGAAGATGTTTTTGAAAGATATGCGTTTTTTTTCGACTGGCACGGATTTGGTGATAACCAGGTAATCCGGGCATGCGAGGTTATGAATGTAGGCGATGCTGAAGTCCGTGAAGATTTAATGAAATTGGCAGAAGAAACAGCAAAAAAGGTTGTATGACAAAATATTAACACCATTATTATGTTTTTGCTCTGTTTGTGTATGAGTGCATATACGGTAAGCACTCATATATATTCATATCAAAGAGAATAAACATAGTAAAGTAAATACAACTTTTACAATACGCAATTTGATAGCGGGAGAATTTAATGAAAGCATTAACTATAAGCAATCAATCAGTGACAAAGAAAGCTCTTCTTGAAATGGCTCAACAGGATCTAAAAACCTGGCTGGGTATTCGTATTACAGCTGGTTTGTTGGTTCTGAATGGATGGACCAGTAGCCAGATAGCTGAACTTTTCGAAGTAAGTCGCTGGACTGCGGTGCAGTGGATACAGAGACTAAATAATGAAGGCGTAAGAGGTCTTATAGAAAAGGAACGCAGTGGTCGCCCGGCACAAATTAATAAGAATGATAGGAGCCAACCTGATCGGGTATTAAGGATAGACAGCCGAGAGGCAGTTGATTTATCCTGCAACAGATAGGATGGAATTGCAGTGGCTGCTGACCGGATATTATATAAAAAAGGTGGGGGCATTTATTTAAGGTGCTCAACCCTATTTTGTTGTTGAATAGGATTTATTTTTCGCCCTGCTTTGAAATGCTCTTGGGCGAAGAGAATTTGTTTTAACAAAAGTCCATAAAGCAGCTAACTCTATAGGAGACACATTGTATTCCTTAATAAGCAGAGCATCTAATTTTTTACTCTGTCTGGTTGCAATGCCTAACCATCGTCGAACCGTGCTGTTAGTAGTACCCAAAGAGTCTGCTACACCTTGTAAAGGCATTCCTTTTAGCAAAAGACTAAGAGACTTTATAACCTTTTCTTCAGGAGAACGGAGGTCATAAAAGATGGTCCCTGTTCTGTGGCAAAATGATTTACTGCATTTTTTGCATAGAAATCTCCGACCTGGCGATCCTTGCTTTGTCCGGTATGTTCCGTTAAAAACGATATTACCTTTTTCTGTTTTACCATAAAGAGTACATTTTGGATTTTTACAGGCTACCATTGTTAAATTAATGTATTGCGTTTTACCATCTTGGATTTTGCGTTTATTTTCATCAACGATTGTAACAAATTTATCAACGATTGCGTGATTATTTTTTTCTGACATATTTGCTGGTGTAAAATTTTTTCCGGGATGGCTGGATTTGTCCTGGTCCTGAGCAGAAAGAACCGGTGACATTTTCTTTTGGTTTTGTTTTTTCTTTTTTTTAACCAAAACTTCTTCCTTAAACTGATCAATGATCCATCCTACCGGCCCATTGGGTCTCAGATAATATTTCAATCCAATCTCGTATATGGTAGAGTGAAGATTATCAAGCATGCACTCATAGTTCCCAACAAACTTCATTCCCGCATTTTCCTGAACAGTCGCGGCTTCTTTTGTGATCGTATGGCTGGCGATCAGGTAGCCATCTTTCTGTTTTATGTCAGAAAGACTACGAGCACCAACTATAATTAGTCGTGATGCTGCGCTTAGATTGGCTCCGAATGTAGAATAGTAGAAGAAAACTCCTTCGTCCAGTGTAGTAATATCACTTATCATTTCACGGGTCAGATAATTTTCGATGGTCTTTTGTTTCTTAAGCGCTTGATATGCTTCCAGCTTTATAGGCAAGCATATCTGATGACCCACAAAATGGTTCCAGGAGTCAAATATCATGTTACTCAGGTTGGGCACTATACTGATAGCAGCTTTAATAATTGAACTTTCCAATGGCTTCTTGGAACCATAAAGATCTTGATGGCATGATAGAATCATTTCGATGTGCTTGTCTTTAGTAATAGAGACTTTCTTTAAAAGATTGTTATCATCAGATGTTTCGCGATGCCTGAATAACTCATGAGAGGAAAACTGTGCTTCTTCTATAGAAGAGTACATAAACAACCTCTTACGCAGTGAATACCAGACAGGCTGATCTGCATTAAGAGCAATCAGCACCTGCATGGGGATTCCGGTAAATTCGGCAATATCATGGAGATTCTCAATTTGGGCACGTCGACGATTGGCTTCCCAATTCTGTAATTCACGAACACTTATTTTTATTGATTCTGCAAATACTTCCTGGCTCATTTTACGCCATTGCCGGTATGCTTTACTAAGAGATCCGAGGGATTTGTATAGCATGACTTTTTCAGACGAAAGTTCATTTCGTTGTAATGAAATCTTAGATGACATAATTTATCCTATGAGGACACAAAGTACCGTTGATGCTTAAAAAGCAGGAAGCGCTGAATAGATGGAATACAATTATTATTTCGATATTTTTATATTTTTTTGACATATACCAAAAGAAAGTTTTTGTGTCAAGTTAGGCTTATAATTAAATAAGTAAAAAGACTAATTCTACTATTACCTGCAAGATTTCTTTATCTACATATACGATTGTTACCATAAACTGAGTGTACAATACATATTGTTTTTGTTCATTGAATTAAAAAAATCAATATTTCTTTATTCAACTTTGAGGAAAAACGCCCATTGCCGGCGTTGAGGCAGCATCAGATTATCTCCGATCGCGCATTATATGATGATGCGATGGTAGCAGAAATTTCTTTAGTGCTGTCAAATACTATAAAAAAGGAGGGGTATAAAAAAAAGAATGGGAGTTGGTATTTGTAAAGTTGTTATCAAAACACTATTCAAAAGGAGACAAGGTTATGAGTAGTAGAGGAGGAAATAGAAAAAGCAGGTGGTTGTATTTTTTTCTTGTTGTAGCCATGGTGGGGCTTTTTGCCACTGGGGTTAGTGCGGAGAGTTCAGTTGGTTTCCACGGTTATTTTGAATCAAACATGGTTATGCGTGATCAGAACGGTATTCAGTATGGTTTCCTGGACCATCTGAACGGAGTTCAGCAGAGAAATACCTTAAAGTTCGATGTTTCAATTGACCCTGATTTAAAATGGAGTAATTTCGCGTTGCAGAAGTTCCAAATAACCTTTCGGGGAGCTTATGACTCGATATTCGATCTTCGGGCCAACAAATATGGTGACATCACGGAGAATATAGGCGCTTCAAGATTTGATTATGGTTTAAGAGATATCAGATTTGAGTCTGATTTGCGCGAGGTATTTATTGACTTTACTTATGGTGGATCACTGGGCAGTGCTTTCTTCCGGCCTGGGAGGCAGCTTGTCTCCTGGGGTGAATCTTCACCTAACGCCACCCTTTTGGATGTTATTTGTCCCAAGGATCAGTCCTATCAGCTGTTTTTTCAGAACCCTGATGACGTTGCGATTCCTCTCTGGATGGCAAGGTTAAACTACAGCGCTCCACCTATAGGGGGTTTAAGACTGAATCTTGATTTGTTGTGGGTTCCGGACATCCGTCCCTCGCAATTTGCACCACTGGACAGTATCGCCGGTAATCCGACGGCAGGCATGAATGCGCCTTATATTTCCATATTACCTTTTGCCGGCCTAAAAGGATTGAATGTCAGACAGGATGTGCCTACCAACAAACAGGAGTATGGAGCAAAGGTAACCGCGGACATTGGGCTGCTCAGCGTATCTGCGGCTTACTACCGGGACGTAAACAATGATCCTGGCGTATTATATACGAATGGGTTTTCTACAGCCTTGCTCACTCATCCGGTCCAGAACGTTTACGGCGCTTATTTCAGCTACCAGATCTCGCCGTTGGACCTGGTCCTCAGAGGCGAGATTGCTCAGCATGACGCTCAGCCGGTCCTGATAGCAGGAGGTACGGGATTCGATTTTTATCCTAACGGGGACGCGGTCAACTTTCGCTTAAAACCGGTCACCCTGTTTATGGTAGCGGTTGACAAGAATGTTTATGTTCGATGGATTACCAGTCATGAGCCGATTGGTTTCTCCCTGGAGTGGATTCACCAGAAGATTAACAGTTGGGAGTCTGCTTTAAATGCGCCTGAAGCTGCTAAAACTGGAAGCCCGGTAAGAGATATGGACATAATTGGATTTACCATGAGTTGGAGCTGGTGGCAGGGTAGAATCGCTCCCGTGTTTGCTGCCGCCTATACTCCCGGAAGGCCGGGGGCAGGAGGAGGCTCGGGTTACATCCATCCGACTGTAGGCTGGCAAATATCTCCTCATCTTTATGCCAATCTGGGTTTACATGCATTTTTTGGAGATAAGACGGCCAAGTCAGGCTTTGCCGGACTTGTAGGTACGAGTGAGTTGACTTTAAAAATGGGTTACGAATGGTGAGCATGAGCAGGAAGAAAATAACAAGCGGCTTATTTAATTCTTACGATAGCTATAAGGAGGGAAAAGTGAGAACTAAAACAATAAGATTTTCAGGATGTTGGATCTGGTCTCTATTTGCAGTGTTGATTATGCTGTTTGGGGCCGGTCCTGTCCGGGCGGCCGGGGAAATTGCCAAGACAATAGATAAAAGCAACGTCTCGCAATATGAGGACATACTCATGCCTGCCCTTTACCGGGCTGTAGAAAGGGGCGACTACATTCTCACCACCGGGAAACTGAACTTTGAGTATAAGCACTGGAATACGTTTTTGGAGGCGGGTCAGAAAAACGCCGGGAAATTTCAAATAAACGCCGAGGGTGATTTAGTTGATAAAACAGGTGAGATTCCTTTGTATCATATTTATGGATTTCCTTTTCCCAATATTGATTCAAAGGATCCCAAGGTTGCTGACAAGATCATGTGGAACGTCTATTTTAATAAAGGCAGGATAGGAGGGTTTCATTATCAGCAACGCATTCAATGGGTAAATAACGAAAAGGGCATCCATCGCTATATACTGTCAGATTCACGTCTTATGGGCATACAGGGGCGGCCGACGTGGCAGGCGGTGCCGGAGAGCGAAAATCCTGAGCATTGGTCTTACGCTGAATTCGGCATAATCAAAGAACCTTACAGTATGCGAAACACCAATCAGCTGGACTGGGATTATATGGATAAACGCGATATGGTTCAGATGTCATATGTACCTGTCATCCGGCGGATTCGGCAAACCTCAGGAGTGAGCAGGTCCGACCCCTGGATGGGATCAGATGGATGGCAGGACCTGACTTTCTTGTGGGGCGGGAAGAACAGAACGATGACATGGAAACTTGCGGGTGAGCAGACGATTCTTGTTCCTTTTGCCGGCCCTGATAAGACCATGGCCAAGAAAGATCCTGATGGAACGCTTTTCCTGCACGCAACTACGAATAAATATGGTTATGACACTCCCGGCTGGACTGGCGTCAAGTGGGCGGTTACCAGCGCAATCTGGGTTCCCAGAAAGTGCTGGGTTATTGAGCAGATGCCAAGAGATCCTTATTATGCCTGGGGGTTGCACAGGAATTGGGTGGATAAGGAAACCAATGAGATCTGGATGAAGGAAATAGATACCAAAGCCGGGGAATTCCGCTCGTGGACATTTAATATGGGAGACTATAACGAAGCCCCGGATGGTGATAATAACGCAGGGGTAATGAATGACCAGACACAAATTGATGAAAAGGCCCGCCATGCCACAGTAACTGTTCACCCTAATGCGCCGGGCGATAAATTCGCGATGTATTTGCCTCTTTCCAGGATGCCGATGTCTTTTTATACGAAAAGTAATTTAATGGCCCTATCCAAATAAATGGCAGGTTAATGCCCTGATGCTTTTAGGATAGGATTAATATGGGGCGATTTTTTGCGGGGACTGATTTCATTGTTTCAAGGCTATAAAATATATGGAATTAGTCCCCAAACGATGAACAATAATTACAAAACATTTTTTCCCGTTAATGCGAGGCACTTAAAGGGCTTGGCTCTATTTGAGAACATTAAAGTTGAAGACACAATTTAAAATTGTGAGGAGTATGTGAGGAGTAATTGATGACAAGCGAACATAAAAAGACAATTTGGTTAAAGTTGGTCGAATTTCATGTAGGTCGTCCTATCCTGATGCTGACGCTGATTGTTTTAGGAACCCTGTTTTTCGGTTACAAGTGCTTCAGCCTAAGAGTCCACACTGATTTTTTTGATCTCTATCCTCCAAAACATGAGTATATCCAGCTTTATAAGCAATATCGCAGCATGTTCGGTACGGCGAATGTAATGACCTTGGCATTAGTGGTGAAAAACGGTGACATCTACAATGTTGAAACTATTAAAAAGGTGGACCGGATCACCAAACAAATCATGGCAGTCAAAGGGGTGGATAATCTGCAGATTATCTCACTGACTCATCCTAGGCTCAAGAACTACGGCGTAGGTGCCGGGGGAATCAATATCGAGCCCATAGTAAAAGGTGTGTTAGAGACTCCGGAGGAAATGAAAATTTTAAAGGAAAAGGTCTATAGCAACGAGGGGGTGCGTGGTATGTATGTCTCCCTCGATGATAAAGCAGCTTTGATATCCGCAGGGTTTTGGGAAGAGGGTCTGGATCTTGGTAATCTTTTCAAGGAAATAAAGAAGATCAAGTCGGAAGCAGACGATGATAACAACACCCTTTACATTACCGGTTACCCAATGCTTTATGCATGGATAGCTCACTATACCCCCCAGCTATACAATGTTTTCATAGTAACCGGGGTAGTTATGCTTATTTTGCTCTGGTGGTATTTTAGAAGTTTTATGGGGGTTTTTATTCCCATGATTTCAGCACTGGTTAGCGCTTTATGGGGCCTGGGGTTTGCCTCTGCCCTGAATATAAGTGTTGACCCTCTGGTATTGGTGGTGCCACTGCTTTTATCAGCCAGGGCCTTGAGCCATTCCGTCCAGTCCATGGAACGGTACCATGAGGAATATGCTGCCGTTGGGGAACAGAAGGAAGCTATTATCAACGCCTACGGCTATTTATACAAGCCCGGCATTTTGGGACTGATCACTGATGGCCTGGGGGTATTAACCATCGCCGTGGCCAGTATCCCGCTTATGCGTAATCTGGCCATCTACGGTAGTTTCTGGATCATCTCTATCTATGTCAGCTCAATTGTCATGCACCCCGTGCTGGTTTCGCTTTTACCTCCGCCGCGGGCAAAACATTTAAAGAAAGGTCAGCTGGCAGGTCTGAGTATAGATGAGGCCAGAGAAAAAATTAAAAGTATCACAACTCGTCCCGGTGATAAAATTTATGTGAAGTTGGGTGAATTGCTGATCGCTCTGTCCCAGGGAAGCAGAAAATGGATTGTCCTGGCACTGGTTATTTTAATTATCTTTGGAGGCGGTTATGTTACACAAAAGTATCTTAAGGTAGGTGATACTAGCGCCGGCAAGGCTATCTTGTATGATGATCATCCCTATAATATTGCAGGCGATCTTATAAATAAGGAATTTATCGGCTCCAGCCAGCTTATTGTTGTCGCCGAAGGCAAAAAGGAAGGAGCGATCGCAGATGAAGAAACAGTAAGACTCATCGATGATATGGGAAGATACGCCACCAATCACATACCCTCCGTTGGAGGTGCAGTTACCATCAGCGACATGATTAAAACTGTTTTCAGGATGTTTCACGAAGGAAATCCCAAGTGGGCTATGTTGCCTGAAAAATCGGGGGATGTGGAACAGGTATTGCGTTTGATAGCCGGGTCTACAAGCGGCAGCGAGATGGACCGTTACGTAGCCGAAGAAAATACCAATGCTACGGTAACACTTTACTTCCGTGATTATAACAATACGTCACTAAAAAATGCCCTTGCGTCTCTTAAAGAATATATCAGGAATAATCCGGCCAAGCAGGTGACCTTCCATCTGGCGGGCGGCATCCTGGGAATTCTTGCTGCCGTAAATGAGGAGGTGGAATGGTCCTACTGGATTAACATGGGCCTTATATTTGGCGCCACTTTCCTGTTCTGCACAATTGCTTACAGAACCTGGTGGGGGGCGGTAGTGCTTTTTATACCGCTTTTGGTTTCACAGGTGTTGAGCGATCTTTTGATGCTGACGATGGGAATTGATTTGAATATCAATTCGCTGCCGGTGGCATCGGTGGGTGTAGGCATAGGTGTAGACTACGGCATTTATATCTTAAGCCGGCTGGCGGAAGAATATCAGTTCAGCAACGGCGACTACAGGAAGGCCCGCTATATGGCTATTACAACAACGGGAAAAGCCATCATCTTTACTTCCACCACACTGGTTGTATCGGTCATATTTTTTGTTTTTGCCAGCTTCAAATTTCAGGCGGAAATGGCAATGTTGCTGGCCTTTCTTCTGGTTGCCAACATGGTGGGGGCTCTCACGGTTTTGCCTGCGTTGGTTTCCATCATAGGTCCGGAAAAGATTTTACATAAATACAGAGCTTAGAATAAAATAATCATGAAGAGGGTGGCGATGAAAAAGATGAAACAGAAAAGAATCCCTTTTGTTATATTAGTATTTTTATCAGTGTTGCTGGTTCTCACCGGCAGTTCGGTTTATGCTGCGGAAGAAAAGCAAGTCTATGGCGATCACCTTTATTCAGTATGTTTTATCGGTGACAAGGAAGGATGGGCCGCAGGCGCCAGGGGCTCTGTGTATCATACTACAGATGGAGGAATGAACTGGGAAAGGCAAACCATAGCAACGGAAATTCTTCTTTTGTCCATTTCTTTCTGCGATTCCAAAACAGGCTGGGTTGTAGGGAAATCCGGGACAATATTTCATACTGTTGATGGCGGCAAAACCTGGGAGGAGCAGAAGGCTCCCAAAAGAAAGCAACTGCTTGCGGTTAAGGCCGTAAGCCCTCAAAAGTGCTGGGCATCAGGGGATTGGGGAGCTGTTTTCTATACGGAAGACAGCGGCAAGACCTGGGAGGACAGGAGCTACCCGGAGGATGTTATCATATACGCTATCGATTTTAAGGGGGAAGAGGAAGGCTGGATGGCCGGGGAATTCGGGTCGATACTGCATACGGAAGACGGTGGTAAGAACTGGTCTCCCCAAAAGTCAGGCACGGAAACGACCCTTTTTGGGATATCCTTTTCTTCAAAGCAGCACGGGGTAGCCGTTGGTTTGAGCAGCATCATGCTGATAACAGATGACGGAGGTCATACCTGGCAGCCTATTAAAGCCAATACCGGCGAATCGACAGAGGGGCAGGCCCTTTATGATGTTAAATTGGGCGAGAATTACGGAATCGCTGCCGGAGATCGTGGTACGATTGTCACAACCAACGATAGCGGCAAGACCTGGAGCTCCATTCCCGTGCCATTGGAGGTAAAACTTAATTGGTTTTCCGGCACTGCTCTTCTTGGCGGCAACAGAGGTTTTATTGTGGGCACACGTTCTGCGGCTATTATAACAGAGGGCAACCAGATAAAAGTTATGGGTGCTATACCGGTTGTCGGATCTCAGGCAAAATAAGTCCCGGTATCGCTTTTGTAGAAAAAGTAAGTTTTTGTACTTTTATATGCCAGAAAATAGGAGGTACCCTTATGTTTAGTGGATATGTAGGCAAAATTCTCTTTGTCGATCTAACCGCAGGCACCATCACCGAAGAGATACTTGACGATCACCTTGCTATGTATTTCTTTGGGGGATATGGAATCGGTGCCAGGGTTTTATATGACAGGATGAAACCCCGTACCGATCCTTTGGGCCCGGATAACATTCTGGGATTCGTAACCGGTCCTGTGACCGGGACTGGGGCGGTCCTAGGAGGACGCTACACAGTTGTATGTAAATCGCCGGTTACCGGCGGCTTTAATGACGCCAACTCCGGCGGTTACTTTGGTCCGGAGTTAAAGAAGGCCGGTTATGATGCTGTGTTTATCTCAGGAATATCTCAAATACCGGTATACCTGTGGATTAAAGATGGACAGGCCAAACTCCGCGACGCAAGTCGCCTCTGGGGTCTCGATTCTAAAGATACCCAAAAGGCTCTTGAAAAGGAGACGGGCGAGAGCAAGCTGCGGGCAGCAGTTATCGGGCTTGCGGGTGAAAAGCTGTCGCTGATATCCTGTATTATAAACGACGGGCACAGAGCTGCGGCCCGTGGCGGTGCTGGTGCCGTGATGGGATCAAAGAATCTTAAAGCCATCGCCGTCCGTGGGACCGGTAAGATTCCGGTGTCTGATCGGGCAAAAGTAAATGAACTGAACAAGGCCTGCATGGCGATTATAAAAAATCCTCCTGATGATCCTATTGGCTGGTATGTGACCGGTTTCAAGACGCTGGGTACAGGAGCGACTACCACGGCTTCAGCCCTGTCCGGGGACTCGCCGGTGAAAAACTGGGCAGGTGTCGGTATTGTTGATTTCGGAGAGGAGAAGGCGCAGAAAATCGGTTCGCAGTCGTTTGACACCAAGTATAAGACTGCCAAATATGGCTGCGCAAATTGCCCGCTCAAGTGTGGGGCAGTATATCGTGTGGATTCGGGCAAGTGGCCTTTGGGAGAGACCGAACGGCCGGAATACGAAACAGCAGCCGCCTTTGGCACGCTTCTTTTGGTTGACGATGTGGAAGCAATCCTTAAGTGCAATGAAATTTGCAATCGGTACGGCCTGGATACTATATCGGCTGGTTCTACCATAGCCTGGGCAATGGAATGCTATGAGAATGGGGTGCTCACCAAAGAGGACCTGGACGGCATTGATTTAAGATGGGGAAACGCCGAGGCCGTGGTGGAAATCACACAAAAGATCGCCGATCAGGATGGATGCGGTAAAGTACTGGCCCGTGGGTCGGCAGGCGCTGCTAAAATCTGTGGCAAGGGGACCGAGTACCTTATAACTTTTTCAGGTATAGAGCCCGGCATGCACGATCCCAGACTACAGCCTGTTGTGGCCCGGACCTTCCAATACGATCCGACACCGGGTCGCCATTGTAAAGGTGGTGGCGGATTGTCAGGGATTCCGCCTTCCGATCCTTCTTTTGGTCAAGCTGACGTGGGAGGCACTTGTTATATGGAGGTACTCAATGCTTCAGGTTTCTGCATGTTCTTTATGTTTGCATCTCCATTCGGCTCTCTGCCGTCTTATATAGCGGCTATCACCGGAATGCCCTTTAGCGATCAGGACATGTACCAAACCGGTCTGCGCATTTTGACTATGAGGCATGCCTTTAACCTGCGTGAGGGTCTGGTACCTGCAGGCATTCAAATGCCTGCCCGAATTGTGGGAGAGCCGCCTTTGAAAGAAGGGCCCACCGCCGGTGTAGCAGTTGACCATAAGATGATGGGAGAAAAGTTCTTTGCGGCACTGGGTTGGAATCGTGAAACCGGAAAACCTGAGCAAAGCGCGCTGGAGGCTATGGAGGGTATGGATGACGTTGCGCGGGATCTATATGCATGACTATGCGTTAAACAACAATCAACCTAAATTCAAAGGATATTTAATATGAAAGAAAGCTACTGGGGCTATAAAGGAAAACAAGTGGTGATCGACGGCGCTGCCTCCGGAATGGGGTTGGCAGCTACCGAGATGTTGCTGGAGCTGGGGGCGGAGATCTATGCTCTTGATGTCAAAGAAGTACCGGTCAAAACGAAAAAGTACATTCCCGTGGATCTTGGAAAGAAAGCATCAATTGACGAGGCATTGCAACAGCTTCCCAGGAAAGTGGATAGCATCTTTTGCTGCGCCGGCTTGCCGGGTCCTCCATTTTCTGACCTGGATACTGTCATGGTAAACTTTGTAGGACACCGGCATCTCATAGAAAGCCTTCTGCCGAGGCTGGAGGCTGGAGGCGCGATTGCAATCATTTCGTCACTGGGTGGCGCAAATTGGCGGGCGAATCTGTCGAAATACCGTGAATTGTTGGCCACACCCGGCTTTGATGAAGCGCAGGCTTGGCTAAAAGCTGATCCTGCCAGACTCGCAGCAATTCCTGGTGGAGGATATACCGTATCGAAAGAGTGTATCAACGCCTATGTGAGGATGAAAGCGGGCGAATTGATAGAAAAAGGAATCCGTATCAACAGCCTGAGCCCTGCTTCAACAGCAACTCCATTACTATCGGCCTTTATTGCCGCTCACGGGGAAGAAATGATAAAGAGCTACGCGATCGGCCGGTATGCCACAGCAGAAGAGATGGGGCACCCCCTGGTTTTTCTGAATAGCAATATGGCAAGCTTTATCAATGGCATGGACTTGCAGATTGACAATGGGTTCATGGCAATTGCCGAAACGCAGATGCTTTCAGCGGTATAGCACTGCCCAAATAGCTGAAACATCTCCAAAGAAATATCGCTGAATATGTGGGGGTGTTCTATGATTATTACGGTCAAGTTATATTTGTCCGGAAAGACCATGGGCGGTAAAGAGGCGTATTCGGTTGAGTTACCCCAAGGCGCAACTGTGGACGATCTGGCACTATCTCTGAACGAGCAGATAGGCAATATTGCAATTGATGACGGAACGTGCTTCATGATCAAGCAAAGAGCTGTAGCAAAAGAGAAAGTTCTATGCGATGGAGATTGTGTCCTCATACTAAAGCCGTTGGCAGGCGGATAGTATTGCCATGGACGGGCAATTTAAAGACAAAGTAGCATTGGTGACAGGTGGAGGCGCAGGAATCGGTCGGGCTACAGCTTTGGAATTCGCCAAGGAAAGGGCGAATGTTGTAGTATCAGACATTATAGTCAAAGGAGGGGAAGAAACGGTTCGGATAATCAGAGAAGCTGGAGGAAAGTCGGTCTTTATCAAAGCAGATCTTTATCAGGAAAGTGAGACTGAGGCATTAATTCTAAAGGTGATTGAGAGGTACGGCCGGATTGACTTTGCATTTAATAATACCTGCATTGGGCAGCCTCTTACTTTGACGGCTGATTACGGCAAGGAAACCTGGGATAGTATTATCTGCACGAATAGTGTCTGGTTGTGTATGAAGTATGAGATTTTGCAAATGCTTAAGCAAGGGGTCGGAGCTATTGTCAATAAATTATCTGACGCTGAATTGGTTTTTGTGCCACCTATGTCCGCTTACTCAACAACTGAACATGGGATTCTTGGGCTGACAAAAACAGCAGCGTTGAAATATGCCATGACTGGTATCCGCGTAAATGCCATATATCCCGGCTCTATTCCTACAAAAAAGAATAAAGCATGCATATCAACACATCCTAAGCTTCAGATTAATTTGAAACGATTTAGAACGCCTGAGAAATATGCAGCAGCAGTCGTGTGGTTATGCTCAGATTCGGCTTCACATATTACAGGCATTGCAATGCCGATAGATATGGACAGGCAGCACGATTCTAAGTGGGATAGCAGCAAGAAATACTTTATGAAAAGGAGATAACACACAATGAAAGAGAGAAATGTTTCTTATACCGCATTTTTTCAAGAGTTGATCGCGTACTTTGCAGATGGGAGAACACTACAAGGACAGTTGGAGGATATTAAACAAACCGGGAATCATGCTCCTGCCTGGATGTTAAGAGCAGGACTGTTAAAAGCCATAGGTGTTCCCGAGCCTAAAAAAGATGCGAAAAACTTTTTGACATTCGGCTGTTATGTTCCTTTCTGGATACCATCTCAGGTACTCAACATGTTCAATATTCTGGATCTGCTTGGAATTGAATATAACTACTCATTAGAAAAAGAGTTATGCTGCGGTGCCCCGGTGCTTGAGGATAGTATTGAATTTGTAGATATTACAGAAGATGAACGTCAAAAAGTAAAAAAACAATGTAAAGGATTAATGCAAATTAATTGGGACTTGGGCAAGCAGTTAGGAGCAAAAGACATGGTCTACATGTGTCATGTATGCGCCGCTTTGGTGAGAAACACCTTTCCTGAAGATATCGGTTCCCATAGGTGGGTTTGGGACGTAATCATGGACAAGCTTGAAGAAAAAAAGCTTGAGATTGCTCCTACGGAAATGGGATATTATGAAGGCTGTCACAGGCAGTTCCCGTATAATACAAATCTCGATTGGCCAAGGTATCGCAAGGTATTAGGTAATATAAAAGGATTGGCACTCATAGATTTACCCAACAAATATTGCTGCAAACAACAGCCTGACCACATTTTGGAAGAAGCCGAAAAAAAGAAATTAAAGGCCATTTTAGTTCCCTGCGGTGATGGCGAATTCATATTGAGGCAGGCATCCCAGGGGAAAATCGAAATAGTTTCTATTTCAAAAATAGTGATGCAGGCTTTAGGAATGTAGCAAATATAAAGGAGGAGAAATCAAATGAGAAGGAAAGCAAGAATTTTGACCACCGCAATATAATAAGTATTTAAGGGGTAGCGCTGAAGGTTAGTGCTTATGCTTCATTACATGTCAATTCGTGCGAAATTTGAGCCTGACGAAGTAATCGGCCAAAAAGGGGGGTGGGTCTTCAAATGCCTCCGTTTTCTATTCAGTTGCATAAGATTTGTTTTTTCCCCTGTAAATTGATGGCCTATGGCGATTAGATTTTTTTTTGACAAAGTTCCATAATGTATCTAACTCAGTCATGGAAATATCAGGTTCATTGATCAGTAAGACATTTATTTTTTCTTTTTGTAAAGCGGCCAGTTCGAGCCAGCGACCGATCGTATGGAATTTAACTCCCATAAATTTTACTACGTACTGCAATGTCATTCCTTTGGCTAAAAGTTTAAGAGCTTTTAAAACCTTTTCTTCCGGAGAGCGGATATCATAAAAGATGGTCCCTGTTCTGCTGCAAAATGATTTGCCGCATTCCTTGCACAAGAATCTACGGCCCGGCGTTCCTTTTTGTGTCCGGTATGTCCCGTTTGAAACTATATTTCCTTGTTTAGTTTTACCATAAAAAGTGCATTCGGGGTTTTTGCAGGTTTCTGTTTTTAAATTAAAGTTTCCCGCTTTTTCAGAATGTTTATCATTCTTTTTTTTATCAACTATTAAAGGCAAAGCATCAACTATTAAAGGCAAACAGTTTTCTGCTTTTCGGGTGATTTCGCTTGATTGGTAGATTTTCTCCGAGTTTTGAAAAGAATTGGCCGGCGATTGTTTCTGTTTGATTCCGTTAATCAGTTTATTTGTCGATGCTTTCTTTTTGGTTGGATGCAACATCCATCCAAAAGGCCCGTCAGGTCTCAGTTGAAAATCCAATGTTGTCTCATAGATTACCGGGCAAACTTCATCATCGTTTGGATTAGGATAATTACGCACATAATTCATTTGCATATTGTTTTGTATGATCGATGTTTCTTTTGTGACTGTATGAGTGGCAAGAAAGTATTTTTCTTTTTGTTTTATTTTGGAAAGGAATCCTACACCATCTAAAATCATTTTGTATAATGTGTTTACATTAGCAGAAAAGGTAGAATAATTAAAAAAAACCCCTTCACCCAGCTTTATGATGTCACTAATCATTTCACTTGTTATATAGTTCTCGATGGTCTTTTGTTTTATAAGTTCCCGATATACATCCATTTTTAAAGGCCAGCAGATTCGATGACCTACATAATGGCCAAAATAATCAACGATAATGACATTTATGTCAGGAAATTGCCTTGCTGCTGCCAGAATTACATCTTTTTGCAATGTTTTTTCCGTACCGTAAAGATCCCGGTGACATGAAAGAATCATATCAAGGTGTTTTTCTTTTTTAATTGGGATTATATTAAGGAAAGAATGATCTTCCGGCTTTTCATTTGGCCTGAATAATTTCTGAGAGGTAAACTGTTCTGTTTCGATCAAAGAATATGTAAAACGACGTTTCCGTATGAAATACCAGACAGGCAGATCCGAATTAAGAGACACCAAAGCCTGCATCGGGATTCCTGTAAACTCGGAAATATCGTGGAGATTCTCCATTCTGGCATGGCTACGTTTGGCTTCCCAATTCTGTAATTGCCGAACACTGATTTTAATTGATTCTGCGAATACTTCCTGGCTCATCCCCCGCCATAACCGGTATTCTTGGATTATAGATCCAAGGGATTTGAAAAGTTTGACATCTTCAGGCGAAACGTTATTTCGTGGTTTTACAATTCTATGTGACATAATCTTTATACCAAAATATAAAATGCAATTGATGTTAAGAAGCTCACATACATGACATGAATCTAATAAATAATTATTCGAAATATATTTTATTTATCAAGTAATACTAAAATTATACTAAAAAAATCCCTGTGTCAACTTGGGAAACACAAACTCAGAAAATCTCGCTGAATGTAATTATTCAATCAGAAAAAGTATAAAAGTGAATTAAATATAAAGGACCTATAATTATGGCTGAAGAGATATTTAAATACCTGTTCACCCCAATTTCTTTAGGGCCTGTAGTTATTCCTAACCGGATCGTCAGCACTCCTGTGAGCACTAATTTCGCAACTACGGAAGGATTGCCCAGCGAAAGGCATATCTATTTTCATGCTGAAAAGGCCAAAGGCGGGGTGGGGTTGATAGAGATAGAAGCGCCTTTAGTGATGCCTGAGCCTTACCTTCATGGGTTTCGACCAATTTTGGGTTACGATAAGCAGTGCATTCCCGGTCTTGCCAGGATTGCCGATGCTATACATGTGCATGGGTCTAAGGTTTTTTGTGAGCTAGTCAATATTGGAGTATGGGGAAGCGGTAAAGGTCCATCAGCCGTTCCCGGCTTGGGAAACAATATCACAGCCGCGGAACTCACAATAGAAGAAATTACAGGATGGGTTGAATGCTATGGTAATTGTGTCCGCAATATCAATCAGACAGGCATTGATGGGGTCGAGATTCATGCCTGTCATGGTTTGGCCGCAAATCAGTTTCTTTCGCCCCTTTGGAATCATCGTACCGATAGATATGGCGGTTCACTTGAAAATCGCTTTTTGTTTTTAAGGGAATTAATCGAGTGCGTACGAGCAGAAATGAACAATGGCATGGCCCTTGGTGTGCGTTTGAATGCCGATGAAATGTTTCCCGGAGGGAACACCATAGAGGATATGAAGCGCATAGCCCAAATGATAGAGGAAACCAGACAAGTAGATTATTTGAGCATAGATATAGGCATCGAACCGCATCAGCTTCATATAGCAGTTGCGCCCTTGTACGCTCCCGTGGGCTATATGCTATATGGAGCTACAGCCATCAAAGAAGCATTAAACGATCTTCCGGTTATTGCCGTTGGCCGGATCACTGATCCCCTCTATGCCGAGAAGGTGCTTGCCAATGGACAAGCTGATCTGGTGGGAATGACACGGGCAACCATTGCCGATCCGGAGCTTCCCAACAAGGCTCGGGAAGGACGCTTTGAAGATATTCGGCCATGCTTGGGAGACAATGAGAATTGTGTAGGCAGGCTCTTTGTCGGAGCCCCCCTTCAGTGTACTGTCAATCCAACCCTTGGGGAGGAGATGGCGCTAGGTGTAGGAACCCTTAAAGCGGCAAAGATGCAAAAAAGAGTTCTTATCGTAGGGGGCGGCGTTGCCGGAATGGAGGCGGCTCGGGTGGCTGCTATGCAGGGCCATGCGGTGTCAGTGTATGAGAAGGAAAACACCTTAGGAGGGCAGGTGAATCTTGCTGCCAAGCTTCCGGGCCGGAATGAAATAGAAGGAATTGGACGATGGCTCCGTGGGCAGGTATCCAAATTAGGGGTAGACATAAAACTTGGCCACGAAATAACCGCTGACGAAATTCTGGCAGCAAAACCCGATGCCGTGGTTCTTGCTACCGGCGCCTCTTATTACAGAAATGGTTTCAGCCCCGGTACGTTTGCTCCTATTGCCGGTTGGGAACAGGAAAATGTAACAACACCGGAAGAGATCTTGAGTGGGAGGAAGGAAGCCGGGAGTAAAATAGTAATCCAGGACGAGACACGCTATATTGTTGGGCCGGGTCTGGCCGAATGGCTGGCCGACCAAGGCAAGCAGGTCGAAATTCTGACCTCATTCTTTTACGTGGGTGCGGATCTGCTTATTACCAATCATCTTCCATGGGTCTATTCCCGTATCTTGCCTAAAGTTACCTTGACTCCCCAAACCCTCATCCGGGAGATTTCCGGAAATAGCCTGAAGGTCATCAATGTCTTTACACATCAGGAAAGGGTAATAGAGGGTATTGACACCGTGGTGTTGATAACCGGCAAAGAGCGAAACGATTCGTTGTACAAGGCATTACGGGGAAAAGTCAGTGAGCTTTACATTGTGGGTGACAGTGCTTTCCCGCATGGATCCCTTTCCGGTATAGGGGATGCCATAAGAGACGGGCATCGGGTGGGCAGGCTGTTATGAAAGTGAAGCTCCACATAAATCCGGTGGTTCCGATCATATGGAATCGGGCATACAATAAATTTTACTATAAATTCAAATAGAACAGTCTTTGCGTATAGCATTATAAACTGAATCGATACATAGATAACGGTATATCTGATTAATTTATTTCCTTCTCGAGTTGCCCCTGCATATAGCACTTAATGCTGAGACAAGTGTGTGATCACAGATTTTTAAAGAACTCATAATTTAAAGCCTTTTAAGAGCAAAGAATACGTTCACCTTAGCTATGCTGCATAGAGGGGGGTTAATATATGTTGTTAGCTTATTATTTGGAACACATCATACAACAAGAAAGGGGGGCAATTTAGAATACTGAAAAAAGCATAGGGAGTAAATGGGATAAATATTTGTAAGCTTGTTATTTTAGAACAGTACTTACAGAAAAGGAGAGCAATTAAATGCATAGGAAAAGAAGATATTTTTATTTTATTGCAATAGCGTCAATTCTACTGATGTTTTCAGCAGAGGTAATGGCGGAAACTACCTTTCATGGTTATTTCGAATCTAACTTTGTTCTGCGTGATACAACAGGAATCCAAAACGGTTTTTTCGAAGAAGCAGAAGGGGTTCAGCAGAGAAATACCTTGAAATTCGATGTTGACGTTTA
>Ga0180007_10000651_pt1 | contig 55023 bp, 43 predicted proteins | sample MM_PC_MetaG_FD_121122 | JGI IMG/M metagenome (GOLD analysis project Ga0180007, IMG submission 121122) | Groundwater microbial communities from the Aspo Hard Rock Laboratory (HRL) deep subsurface site, Sweden - MM_PC_MetaG | ecosystem: Environmental > Aquatic > Deep subsurface > Groundwater...
ATCTCGTCTTCAACTAACAGAAGGAGTGTATGCCCTCCGGATACTGTTAGGCATAAATAAGGGAACTCCGGTTTATCATTCATTAAAAAACCTGAATAGATATGCCCTTCGATATGATTAACAGGAATAAATTTTTTACTGAGTGAAAATGCCAATCCTTTTCCGAATGTGAGACCTACAAGTAATGCCCCTATAAGACCCGGACCGGCTGTAGCCGAAATAACATCCAGTTCATTCACATTAATTTCTGCAATTTGGAGCGCCTGTTTTACTAAAGGCGTTACCATCTGCAAATGAGCTCTGCTAGAAAGTTCGGGCACAACACCTCCATATTTAACATGGAAATGCTGAGACGCAATTAGGTTTGCTTTAATAATTCCGTCGGATAATAAAGCAACCGAGGTTTCGTCGCAGGAGGTTTCTATTCCTAGTACATTCATCAATTAAAAGAGAAAATACTTTTAGTTATGTACCAGGCCAACTGAGGATTTTCCTGAAGTCTTCTTATTGAATACGCATACCACTGCATACCATAAGGAACATAAATTCTAATTTTATGCCCATCGGCATTAATTTGGTCACGGGTTCCTTCTTTTACTCCATAGAGCATCTGGAATTCATATTTATCTTTAGGTATCTTTTTATCGGCTAGAAGTTTGTAAGCTCCTTTAATAAGTGGATCATCGTGTGTAGCAATTCCTACATAATTACCGTTGTCAAGCATTAGTTCCAAAGCTTCAAGATATTTATCCCTTACTTCTTCCCTCTCTTTATAAGCGATTTCCGCGGGTTCCACATAAATACCCTTACATAATCTGTAATGAGCTCCGCGAGAATTTAATCTTTTTACATCGTTGATATTTCTTTTGAGATATGCCTGAACAACAATACCAACTTTGGGGTAATAGTTTTTTGCTTTTTCATATAATTCAAAAATTGAATCCGTTACTGAAGAGTCCTCCATATCGATACGAATAAAATTATCGTATTTCTTCGCTCTGTCCATAATTTCGCACAATAACTTGAAACAAAAATCTTTATCAACAAGCAAACCAAGTTGAGTAGGTTTTAATGAAAGATTTGCCTTTAATTTGTGTTGTTCTATGGCATCAAGAACTTCCAAACATTCCTGTTTCGCCATTTCGGCTTCTTTTTTATTATTTACCGATTCGCCAAGAACATCCATAGTAGCGTAAATCCCTTTTTCATTCAATTCTTTTACAACTCTAATACCATCTTCTAATTTTTCGCCGGCAATGTATCTGCCCGCAAATAGTTTAACAATTTGTTTAGGAAGCATTTTAACAAAAGATACGATGAGATTGTTAATAATTTTCAATGTCAACCTCGTAAAAATTTAGTTACAAAATTAGTCCGCTATTACTTCGAAATCAATATTCCAGATTATTTTCATTTGTTTTACTTACTGCAAGTGCATTAAGCAGATGTAACACAAACTTTGTTTTATTTTCAAGTTCATCGAGCGATGAATTATTTTCTATAACAAAATCGGCTCTTTTTCTTTTTTCTTCTTCATCTAATTGCATAGAGATTCTATCTTTAACTTCTTCTTCAGAAATATTTAATCTTTTTATTGCTCTCTCTATTCTTATATTCTCTTGTGCATAAACGTGAATAATATAATCGAACATTTTGGCTCTTTTAGCTTCGTAAATCAAAGCGGATTCTACAAAAGCCATATCTTTAAGAATTAGAATTTCATCAAGTTTTTTTGAGATAAGACTTAATGTCGCGGGATGAATAATGGAGTTAATTCTCTCAACATTTTCTTTTGTAGCGAAGGCAATTTTGGATAAGAATTCCTTATTAGGTTTATCACCGTCAAAAGATTTTGAACCAAAAGCGGCTATAATTTTTTTTTGAATTTTCTTGTCGGAATATAAAATATCTTTAGCTATTTCATCAGCATATAGAACATCATATCCGGCGGCCGAAATTATTCTGGAAACTTCGGATTTGCCAGCACCAATTCCCCCGGTTATAGCAATTTTTAGTTTATTTAGCATAAAATAAACCCGATATAATTGATTATACCGGGTTAATAAATTTTATTTTGCGTACGCGATTTTTCTAACTTCGCGAATCACTGTTACTTTAATTTGTCCAGGATATTCCATTTCTTCTTCAATTTTTTGAGCTATTTCATAAGCCAAACGATCTGAAAAATCATCGTCGGCTTTATCAGGTTCTACAATTACTCTAACTTCTCTTCCAGCTTGAATAGCGTAAGTTTTAGCAACACCCTCAAAAGTTTTAGCAATACCTTCCAAATTCTCCAATCTTTTCACATAGGATTCAAGAGGTTCTCTTCTGGCACCGGGTCGGGCACCACTGATTGCATCAGCCGCTTGAACTAGCGCGGAGATAGGGTGTTCCATCTCTATATCTTCGTGATGGCTGCCTATAGCGTTAACAACAATATGATTTTCTTTGTATTTTTTTGCAAGGTCGTAGCCCAGTAATGCGTGTGGACCTTCAATACTTTTATCAACTGTTTTACCTATATCGTGCATTAGACCGGCTTTTTTTGCTATATTGGTATCGAACCCTATTTCAGAAGCCATAATACCTGTCAGATATGCCACTTCAATACTATGTTGTAATAAATTTTGTCCGTAACTTGAACGATATTTCATTTTACCAATATGTTTAACAAGTTCAGGGTGAATGCCGTGAAGTCCAAGCTGAATAATCGCGTTCTCACCCTCTTTAATTACTTCTTCTTCAAGTTCGGATTGAACTTTTTCAACAACTTCTTCAATACGAGCTGGATGAATTCTTCCGTCTGCTATTAAACGTTCTAGCGAGATACGCGCGACTTCCCTTCTAAACTGATCGAAAGCAGAAAGAATAACCGCTTCCGGCGTATCGTCTACAATAACATCAACTCCTGTGGCCGCTTCAAAAGCGCGTATATTTCGGCCTTCTCGTCCTATGATTCGTCCTTTCATTTCGTCATTTTGAATTTGCACAACGGAAACCGTAGTTTCTACTGAATGATCGACTGCGGTCCTTTGAATTGCCTGAACAACAACTTTTTGGGCTATTTTTTTTGCTTCGGCTTTGGATTCGTCTCGTACTTTTTGAATAAACTGGGTTGCATCTGTTTTTGCTTTATTAACCATATTTTCCATAAGCATTTTTTTAGCTTCTTCGGCGGTTAAAGAGGCAATTTTTTCGAGACGCACATTTTGTTCCACTACGAGTTTATTAAGTTCATCTTCTTTTTTTAGAAGTAAGTTTTGTCTTTCAGAAAGATCTTTGTCAAGAATTTTATTTTCTTTTTCTTTGTTGATTACAAGATCATATTTTTTCTCAATACTTTCTTCTCTGGTCTCCAGTTTCTTTTCCAGAACTTGAATCTTTTGACGTTTGTTATTTATTTCATTATCAAATTCTTGTTTTTTCTTAAACCATTCGTCTTTTACTTCCAGTAATTTTTCTTTTTTAATACTTTTAGCTTCTTTTTCAGCATCGGCGAGAATTCCTTCCGCCTTTTCTTTAGCGATATTTAAGTTATTACTACCGATTTTGGAATTAAAAAACCATCCTAAATAAAAAGCGACAATTACCAATACGATAGCAATGGGTATTACGTACAAGGGATCAAACCATTGCATAACTTCCTCCAATAATAACAGTCTATATAAAAACCGCAACTGCCAGCGCAAAAAAGAACCCTTTTCCAAATTCACGGTGGGTAATTGCCCGACGCTTTTTACGTCCACTGTCCTAATAAATTAGGAACCCGATTTCTCGAGTTGAGGCCTGTAATACACGCCGTAAGTCAAAAACCCTCTTGGTTTAACTTAATAGTTCTATTATTACTGGCAGTGCGGAAACCTTTATGATGGAGAGGATGATATGCTGTTTTCGTTTAGAAGAAGCTTTATTTTTTTGACTTTATCCGTTGCCTGAATACTGAATTCTCTAAATCTATTTTTCTCTACAAATAAATCATAAGCTATGTTTAACGCCGCAATTACAGCTACCGTTTCAGTCGGCTGATCATGCAATTCTTCCTGAGTCTCTTTCATCACATTGTTAATATACTTAGCTAATTCAGCAGCAATTTCTTGATTTTCTACTAATAAGGAATATTCTTTATCAAAAATATTTACTTTAAGCTTCTTTTTTTCCGACATATTATTCTAACCACCATACAACAAACAAATTAAGAACGTAAATGATTATCTAATTTAGAAATTAGTTCACCAATCTTATTTTTAATTTCTTTTCTTTCCTCCGGACCTAACGAAGATGAATCAAAAATATCTTCCTGTTCCGGCGCATTTGAAAAGTGATCTTCAATCTCTTTTATTTTATTTTTTAACGCCTGATTCTCCTGCTCTAAACGCAATACAGTATTATTAAGTTCAATGTTCTTATCGAACAAATCATCACATTTTTGAACAAATAACCCCACAAGTTTTTCGAGTGAGGATAGTTCATCCATAAAAAGATCATATTTGGATGATTCGGACACTTTTACCCTCGTAATTGAGCATTAAAATCCTTCTTTACAATTTCAATCGCATTCCAAAAATCTTTATTAACTTCCTCTTCAGTTAAAGTTCTGTTTTCGTCATAAAACTCTAATTGGAAAGCCATACTTTTTTTATCTTCACCCAGACTTTCACTTTCAAAAATATCGAATAACTTAACATTTTTCAATAACTTAGAGTTAATCGCAAAAATCGATTTAACAACCTTCCCATACTCCACAGATTTGTCGAGTACAATTGCAAAATCCCTAATAATTTTAGGATATTTAAGCAGTTCTGTAAATCTTTTTTCTTTCGATTCAACTTGTTTAAGAACATCAAGATTAATATTAAACGCAAATACATCTTGTTTTATGTCGAACAATTCAGCGATATTGGTTTTTACCTTTCCACCAAATCCAACAAGAACATCTCTAACAAAAAGTTCAAAATATTGATCAAAAAAAGAATTATTCTGTTGATTATACTCATAACGTGAATCTTTGTCAAGCAAATTTTTAGTCAGGAAATCTTCAACATTTCCCCGAAGATCATATATATCATAATTTTTTGTTTTGGTGTACCATTGATCTTCGTCCGACTTTCCTGTAATCCCCATCAATAAAAATTCATTTTCAAAAATATCATCGAACGATTTTATTTCACCTTCCGATTTTTTTTCGAAAATATGCCCTACTTCAAAATACTTTAAGTTATGCTCTCTAACTTTAATGTTTTTGGAAAAAGTTGAAAGCATTCCAGGCAGTAAAGAAGGTCTGGTGTTGGCCATTTCGTAGCTTTGAGGATTTAGAATATTTATAGCATTACCGAATTTTTTGGCCGTTTCTTCATTTAGAAGAGAATTAGTAATTATTTCCCTGAATCCTAGCGAAGCCAGAGAATATCTTATTTTTTCACTAAATCCCGATTGGTCAGTTTTAGGATCCAAAGTAATACTGATTTTTGAAACAGAAGGAATATTATCGTAGCCATAAACCCGTGCTATTTCTTCAATTAAATCAATTTCTCTTTCAATATCCGGGCGGAACAAAGGTATTTCGCAGAACAACGTTTCCAAATCTTTATTAAGTACATTGATGCCTAATTTTACGAGGATATTTTCAACTTGTTCATTAGCGATTGAATACCCCAAAATTTTTGAAATTCTTGAAAAACGTAAAGTCACATTTTTCTTAACAATTTCTTTGGGATATACATCAATTTCGCCTGAAGCTATATTTCCTCCGCCCAATTCTGCTATCAGCATTGCACATCTGCGAGCCGCGAAAACAACTATATCAGGATTACAACCTCTTTCGAATCTATAAGAAGCGTCAGTGGATAATCCGAGTTTCTTTGCAGTTTTTCGCACTGCCGAAGGGCGGAAATATGCGCTTTCAATCAGAATATTTTTTGTATTTACTGTAACCTCGGAATTTTCTCCCCCCATAACGCCTGCAATCGCGACACCTTTTTCGCCGTCACAAATTAAAAGATCATCGGCCGATAATTCCCTTTCTTTGCTATCGAGTGTAACAAATTTTTCTTTATTTACCGCCGATTTAACAACAATTTTATTTCCGGCAAGTTGATCAAGATCGAAAGCATGTAAGGGTTGACCTAATTCGTGAAGAACGAAGTTAGTAACATCAACCACATTATTAATTGGACGAAGACCCAATCTTTTTAGTCGGGTTTTTAGCCATTCCGGGGATTCTTTAATTTCCACACCGGTAACAACTTTTGCCGCGTATCGCGGACAATCAATTTCATTTTCAATAATTATATCAGCGTAGTCAGAGGACTTTTTATTTTCTTCGGAAAATTTTAATTCAGGTTCGATTAAACTACGATTTAATACCGCGGAAAGATCGCGAGCAACACCAAAGTGACTTAGTGCGTCGGCACGATTAGGAGTAATATCTATGTCAAAAATTACGTCGTTCATTTTAAGAGCTTCACTAATATCGGTTCCCTCTTTAAGGGAGGCGTCGAGCACCATTATTCCATCGTGATTATCGCTAATACTAAGTTCACGTTCAGAGCAAATCATACCTTCGGATTTTTCACCGCGTAATTTAACCGGTTTAATTTCGAATCCGCCTTCAGGAATTACAGCGCCTATTTTGGCAAATACAATTTTCTGATTTTTATCAACATTTGGAGCGCCGCAAACAACTGAATAGTCGGCAACTCCGTCGTTAATTATACATAGCGATAATTTATCGGCGTTAGGGTGTTTCTTTTTTTCTTTAACAAAACCAACAACAAAGTTTTTATACAACTCTGTCTGGTTAACCATTTCGTCTACTTCTAATCCAGCAGTTATCAAACCGTTAACAACGTCGTCTACCGACAAATCATTTAAATCGATGTATTGTTTCAGCCAGTTAAGAGAAATTTTCAATTTACATACCTCTTAGAATTGAGTTAAAAACCGTTTATCGTTATCGAAGAAAGTACGGATATCAGTGATTCCGTATCGCAGCATAGCTGTTCTTTCAACTCCCATACCAAACGCGTATCCAGTATATTTTTCTGGATCAATATCAACGTTTCGCAGTACATTAGGATCTACCATTCCGCATCCTAAAATTTCGAGCCAGCGTCCCTGTTTGCCTTTAGGTTCCCACCAAATATCCACTTCAGCGCTCGGTTCTGTAAACGGAAAAAAGCTGGGGCGGAATCTGTATTTTACATTTTCACCGAAAAACTGTTGAGCAAAAGCCACAAGAGTTCCTTTTAACTCGGCGAATGTTACGTCTGTATCTACGTATAATCCTTCTACCTGATGGAAAAGGCAGTAACTTTTGGCACTAATGGCTTCGTTACGATAAACCTTGCCCGGCATAATAGCACGCAAAGGCGGTTTTTTACTTTTCATTAGCCGAACCTGCACAGGAGAAGTATGTGTTCTTAATAAAAAGTTTTCATTTATAAAAAACGTGTCCTGCATATCTCGGGCGGGGTGATCCGCCGGAAAGTTGAGCGCTTCAAAATTATTAAAATCCGATTCAAGTTCGGGTCCTTCATAAACAGAAAAACCTAATCCTTTAAATATTTCCTTCATCTCGTAGAGCGTTTGAGTTAAAATATGCAAAGATCCCACTTCGTTCCTGCGCGCCGGCAAAGTTAAATCGACAGTCGATTTTTTACCGCTCGCATTCATTTCCAAATTATTTTTTACATCGTCATACTTCTGTTGAACTACATTTTTAAGGATATTGAGGGTTTTACCGTACTTTGGTTTTTCATCCGAGGGTAATTTGCGGAAATCTTCAAACAATAAAGGCACAAGTCCTTTTCTACTGAGATATTTTAATCTGATTTCTTCTAATTTTTTAATATCATCAACAACTGCAATTTCGTTGTCGAAATCAGTTTGTATACTTTTAATCCTGTCTTCCATAATTAACCGGTTATTAGATTTAAAACAATAAACCCTCTTATGACACAACTTATATTGTGATATTAAGAGGGTGTAAAATTAATTCATTACAAATTTAACAACATCCGAAAAAGCTTTAGGATTATCAACTGCTAAACTGGCAAGAATTTTTCTGTTAATATCCACACCCTTTTTATTCATCGCGTCAATTAACTTAGAATATGTTGTGCCTTCCTGACGAGCTGCGGCATTAATTCTAACAATCCATAAACTTCTAAAAATTCTTTTCTTATTTTTTCTATCTCTATAAGCGTGTTGCAAACCTTTTTCAACTGTTGTTTTCGCAACGGTGTAAACGTTTCCGCGCGCACCCCAGTTGCCTTTGGCCATATTCAGTACTTTTTTTCTTCGTTGCTTTGATGCTGCATGGTTAACTGATCGTGGCATGACTTATACCTCTACTTTATCATTATTGAATCATTTGTTTAACTCTTGATAAATCAGCTTTAGACACTAAAGTTGATTTGCGCAAATTTCTTTTTCTCTTTGTACTTTTAGTAGTTAAGATATGAGATTTGTACGCTTTATTTCTTTTAATTTTGCCTGAACCTGTAACTTTAAAAGATTTGCTGGCTCCTCTGTTGCTCTTCATTTTAGGCATCTTTTCACCTTCTATTTATTTCTTCTTTTTAATTTTAGTTGGCGCTAAAATAGCGTGCATCGTTCGACCTTCGAACTTTATTTCATTTTCAAGTTTAGATACGTCTTCAAGTGCTTCTATAAATTTTTTCAATAATTCTTCGCCGTGTTCTTTATATGCCAACTCGCGACCTTTGAAAATAACAGAAACTTTAACTTTGTTTCCTTCTTCAAGGAAATTATTAGCATGCCTAGCCTTAAAATCGAAATCGTGTGTATCTGTATTCGGATGCATTCTAATTTCTTTAAGAACAGTTACATGTTGTTTTTTCTTCTGTATTTTGTCTCTTTTTTGTTGTTCGTAAACAAATTTTCCGAAATCAATAATTTTACAAACCGGTGGTTTCGCATTTGGTGCGATTTCTACCAAGTCTAAATTGCTTTCTTCCGCTAATTTAATGGCTTCTTTGAATGATACAATTCCGACCGGATTACTTTCGGCATCAAGCAGTCTTAGTTCTTTCAAGTCTCTTAAATCTTCGTTGACTCGAGTTTTTGGTTGCTTTGCGATATACTACCTCTCTGTTAGTTGTTTACTTTGTTTTTTATCAATTCTAGAATTTCATTTGTAAAATCAGTTACGGATTTAGCTCCTAAATCGCCTTCTTTATGTTTTCTAACACTAACGGTGTTAGCTTCAACTTCTTTTTCACCTACAATCAACATAAAAGGGACTTTCTGAGTTTCCCAATCGCGAATTTTATAACCGATTTTTTCGTTACGTAAATCTAATTCTACTCTAATTTTATGTTTTTTTAATTCATTTTTTACTTTTTCTGCATAATCCATAAAATGATTGGAAACGGGCACAATAGCAACCTGAACCGGAGCGAGCCAAACAGGAAACGCACCGCCGTAATGCTCTATTAAAACGCCCATAAATCTTTCCAAAGATCCCAGTAAAGCTCTATGCACCATGAACGGTCTGTGGTCTTTTCCATCCTCGCCTACATATTTCATATCGAAACGTTCGGGCAGATTAAAATCAAACTGAATTGTAGTCATCTGCCATTCCCTGTTAAGAGCATCGCGAACTTTCAGATCAATTTTAGGTCCGTAGAACGCACCGCCGCCTTCGTCTAATTCGTAATCGTATCCTTCTTTTTCAAGTGCGTTTTTAAGAGAAACAATTGCTTTATTCCATAACTCGTCTTCGCCTACAGCTTTTTCGGGTTTAGTGGAAAGGTAAAATTTAATATTCTCGAAACCAAATGATTTCCACATATACATACTGAAACGGATTACTTCTATAATTTCAGCTTCTACCTGTTCCTGTGAGCAGAAAATATGCGCGTCATCCTGAGTAAAACCTCTAACACGCAGCAAACCGTGAAGAACACCGCTTTTTTCGTATCTGTAAACTGTGCCTAATTCAGCCCATCTTAAAGGTAAATCCCTGTATGAATACATTTTGGATTTATATGTCATTATATGAAACGGACAATTCATCGGTTTGATGTAATATTCCTGCTCGTCAATTGTCATTGGAGCGTACATATTCTCTTTGTAATTTTCCAAATGCCCGCTGGTTTCCCATAGCCATGATTTACCAACATGCGGAGAGTAAAGCATTTCGTAGCCGTTTTCATAATGGGCTTCTTTCCAGAACGATTCTATTATATGGCGAACTCTGGCACCCTTTGGATGCCAATAGATTAAACCAGGGCCGGCTTCCTCCTGCACACTGAACAATTCCAGTGCTTTTCCTAATTTACGGTGATCACGTTTTTTTGCTTCTTCAAGAAGTTCCACATGATCATCAAGCATTTTTTTCTTAGGGAAAGAAATGCCGTAAATTCTTTGCATACGTTTACCATGTTCATCGCCGCGCCAGTAAGAACCGGATACGCTTAGTAATTTTACAAACTTAATTTTTCCAGTGGATGAAAGATGAGGTCCAGTGCATAAATCCGTGAAATCCCCTTCTCCATAAATACTGATTATTGTATTTTCACCATCAAGTCCGTCGATCAACTCTAATTTATATTCGTCGGCTTTTTCTGTAAAAAATTTATTCGCATCGGCTTTGCTGAGCTCTTTTCTTACAAACGATTGATCTTTCTCCGCCAATTCCATCATTCTTTTTTCAATCTTAGCAAGATCATCTTCGGTAAGTTTAGTTCCTATTTCAAAATCGTAATAAAATCCGTTTTCGATAGCAGGACCAACGCCAAATTTAGCTTCGGGGTATAAAGACTGAATAGCGTGAGCCATTAAATGAGAAGATGAATGCCAGTAGGTTTCTTTCCCTTCTTCGCTGTCGAAAGTAAATATCTGAACCGAAGAATCCTGATAAATTGGGGAATTAAGATCTGTATTTTTTTCGTTTACTTTAGAGACCAATGCTTCTTTGGCTAAACGACCGGAAATAGATTCCGCGATTTGATATGCTGTAACACCCTTTTCGAATTCCTTAACAGAACCGTCAGGTAGAGTAATTTTTATATTTTCCATAAGCGCTTCTTATTTAAAAAAAAACGGAGCTAACTCCGAGTATTTGTGGGTTCTAGAGGAGTCGAACCTCTGACCTTCTGCACGTCAAGCAGACGCTCTAACCAACTGAGCTAAGAACCCTACTAATGTAAAATCATTCAGTAAGTTCTGCGCAAAAAATTAAAATAAATTTTACATTTGCCGAAATCTTAGAACATGATGGGGCCGCATCTGCCTGGCTTAGGGAGACAGATTCGAACCACGTTTAAACTTTTTATAAAGTTTAATTCTGCTTGTCCAATACTTGTACCGAGGGCCGGACTCGAACCGGCACGGGAGAATACTCCCACAGGATTTTAAGTCCTGTGCGTCTACCAATTCCGCCACCCCGGCGTAAGAACAATTACTTCTGTAAATCGAGCAACAAATATATAGTTTATACTTAATTAACGCAAGATATTAAAAGAAGAAAAATAATAATTATTTTCCACCAACCTATCATTGAAAAATTATAAATTTAATAATAAAAGTTTTTGAAATAAAAATAACTTATAATATTAAATAAAAATTCATTCAAAATATTTTTCACTCTTATTGCTTTAGATGAAGTTTAGTATTATTTTTGGTGTCCGGTTTTATCGGGGCCTGTAGCTCAGCTGGTTAGAGCATCTGACTCATAATCAGAGGGTCCGCGGTTCGAGCCCGTGCAGGCCCACTCTTACCCCCGCTTTAGCGGGGGTTTTTGTTTTAAACACAAACCTCCATTCCCAAACAGCATTTATATACATTCAAACTTAACACCATATGTTAAACATTACTTAATTAAATTAAATCTATTGCATTTATTTCATTAAATATATAATTTAGATTTATAACAATTAAGCTAACGTAGAAAGGGCAAGTTTTATTAATTCTACGCCAGCAAGGTTTAACCTACCATCTACTGATGGAGCGTCTCAGGCACAATGTTTTCAATCTCCTTTAAATCTTTTAGCACCAGGTACAGCAGATCAGTCGCCGCGTAATTATTGCCTTCTCCTTCTAAATATTCGAAGATTATTAGAAGATTTGCAATAATGTTTTTAATGTGAATTATAAGAAGGCTGATTTCGGACATTTGTTCCCCCATAATTTAATGGCATGTGTAATAAAGTTTATAATTTCTATTATTACATTGGTAATAATACTGAGGGGTATTTTTTACACTAATTGGGAAGATTCACAACTCCATTGGACATTAATAAAAATTAAACATTAGTGGAGTGAATCCGTATAATTATATGTTATAATGCTTTTAGTCTTTCCAGAAGAATGGATTATAAATGGATTCATCAACTTTAATAATTGTAATTATAGTTTTAGTCCCACTTTTGTATCTGTTATATTTTTGGGCAAATTCTGAAATACTTACCTATGATGAAATAAATGAGTTGGCAAGTTCACAGAGATTTTGGGATACATACAATTATCTTGGTTTTACTGAATCACAATTCGAAGTAAATAAAGAATTCAAATCTGCACTTAATAAAAATGGGCAGTTGTATAATTGCAATGAATCCTTAAATAATTTCCCATCTGTTGCATCTGCGTTACTAAAAGGCAAAAAACACGAATGGATTATTTTTGCGTTTGCAAAAAACAAAATGGTTTATTCTTTCTATACAAATAAGGGGAATGACAATCAATCAGTATCCCCAAATCTCAGTTCTGATTATATAAATAAAATTGCCAAAGATGGTGGTGCTGATATGGTTATGGAATTTCACAATCATCCAAATGCAGTGTTATCAGCTAGTCAACAAGATATCATTTCAGCAAACTATTTTGGGGAAATATTTACCAACAATGGCTTAAATTTTTCAGCATTTGTATCTGGTGCTGGTCGTTTCCATCAATATGGTTGGTGGTTTTCTGAAACCTTCCTTGATATAAATAATTATTATGAACGCATTAAAAAAGAAAATGGAACATCAAGGAGTGTAAATTTTGATTTGAGAAAGGAAATGAAAAGAAAAAAATATTTTAAGGATTTTAGGTTAAACTCTAATTCGGCTCATAATTTTAATGTAACGCTTTATAACAAGCGTCTCAGCCCGACCGCTTCTTCGAATCGGTCGTAGTGAATTTTTCTGGTTTAGTTTTTCAAAGCTGGTTTTTCTTAAAAGTGTGATTGCAATACAAAACTGATTTTAAAAATAAAGTTGCGTTGATAATTGCTGCATTGTTGATATGGGCGGCGGGCTAAACGCAACGTCGTTAGTTACCAAATTTGGAGAAAGTCATGACTAGAATATTTTTTAAAATGTTTCTCCATTTATTCTCTTTGTTATTTTTCATCAGTTGTAATCAAGATATTCAAGAAAAGTTTTCAGAAATAAAGGTTGGAATGACTTATGAGGAGGTCGAAAAATTGTTGAACAAACCTATATCCATTAACCGCGGCGTAAATGAATTATTTTATGATGTCACTAATTTATCTTATGATTCTCTAAAACAACTAAATTGGGATACAACTGATATTAAAATAGTTCGAGAACGTTGGATAGTTCCAAACTCGATTAGAACTATTGGTCAGCTTATTTATGTGAACTGGGTTTTTGATATATCAAAAAAAGACACTTTTTTTGTCGTAATTAATAAATTCAAACAAATTTATGATACAACATATAACAAAATACCATTTTATTATCTCGGTAATAGAAAGGTATCGAAAACTGAGTATGATAAATTGGATGGATATGAATATTGGCTAGATAATAATGGTTATGTAGACAAAGGACAATATTACACTTATAAAAATTCTGGTTTTTTTAAAAACCTCAGAGAACCAAAAAAAGTTAAAAAGCATATTGAGTATGCAACAAATTCTTTAATAAAAGAACATGAAGAAAAATATGGCATAGTAAAAGTTTATTATGAGGTAGATAATAAATATTGTGTAATTTTTGATTCTTCGAGCGGTAGAGTCACTTCATCAGGCTATTATCCTTGTATGGTATATAAATTATAAACAAGGTAACTAACAAGTGTTACAAGCGGAATGCTTCAGCCTGTCATAATATTGGCGGTTTGGCTTGGGATTGTTTTTATAAAGTAGGAAGTAATAAATAACATAATCAGTTAAATGTAAAATATGGCGGTGTAAACGATTGGGCATCCGCTTAAACACAACGCCTTAAGGTGACTATTCATTTATTATTTAAAGTGGAGATCTAAATGAGCAATTCTGAACAAAAAATTCAAGAAATTCAAAAAGATAGACAAGAGGCGCATAAATATTTTTATGAAAAATCTGAAGTATATAGAACATTTGTTGAGTTAGAAAAAAAAACTTTTAGAGATGGTAAATTATCAAAAAAGCAAAAAGAATTAATTGCAATTGGTATTTCATTAGTTAATAGTTGTGAGTCTTGCTTAGAATGGCATATAAAGCAAGCCTTGGATTCCGGAGCTAGTTCTGAAGAGATAATAGAAGCACTCGAAGTCGGATTTGAAATGGGAATCGGTCCTACTACTGTTACAAGTAGATTTGCAATGAAAGTATTGAAACATTTTTTGGATGAAAAATGATAAGTACTTAAGGCAAGTTACAAGTACCTAAGCCGAAAGCATTAATCGCATTTGACTTTTTTATCAAGTGAGATAGTTCTTTGTTTAGTATTACAGTTAAATAAATATTTTACTAATTATAGGTAATTGTTCTTTAAGCGGTATCGCTATTCTGGGCTGCCGCTTATCGGCAATGCCGTTATGTGTGTAATCTAATAATATCATTTAAGGAGTCTGGTTAATGAGAAATTCAATGAAACGAGTAATAATATCAGCATTTGTAATGATTTTGGGATTGAGCAATTATGGTTTTGGGCAAAAGGAATTTATGACAGTGAACGGGAAGAAAATAGAGGTTTTTATTTCCGGACTGGAAAATAATCAACCTGGTAAACCTGTAATTGTCCTTGAAAATGGAATGGCAACTAAATATGATTATTGGGAAACCATAGTTAAGGAAGTTTCCAAAACCTCGGTTGTTTTTTCCTATAATCGACCAAGAATTGGAGAATCTGAAAATGACAGTCTGCCTCCAACAGTAGCACATATTAATAGCAACTTAAAATCAATGCTTTTAGAGAAGGATCTTGAGCCGCCATACTTGTTAGTTGGCCACTCATTCGGCGGTGCATATATCAGAAGTTTTGCTTCAAAATACCCGGAAGAAATTGCTGGACTAATTTTTGTTGATCCAATTGACTTCACTAAAAAAGGAGATGACGGTGATCTTCCATATTTAGAAATTGGATTAACAAAGCACCAAATCGATTCTATGTTTGCAAAACCGTATACAAAATTCAAAGAAAAGCTTTATGAAGAAATGCCTAATTTTTATGTTGAGGAAGTGAAAATATCCAGTCAATTAACCAAAAATGATTTTAAAGATTGCGACAGCATACCTCTGCCTGATGTTCCGGTTCATTTTATCAAAGCCGGTGAATATCCTAAAGGACCCGATGACCGGGGAGAAACTAGTTTTGATAAGAAGAAATTGTTTAGGATCAATAATAATATTCAGATGAAACGCTGGATTGAATTATTAAACCCACTCAAATATGGAAAGCTAATTTATTTGTCAAATTCGGGGCATTATATCCCCAATGACGATCCTGAAACAATTATCACAAGCATTAGGCTGGCTCTGAATGATTATGGCAGAATTCAAAAGGAAAAAGCAATCAAGGAATAGAATAATCACACATAACACGTCGCTCAACACGGACAGCGTTTTCATTATGGAATTTAATAATTATTAAATTTGGTTTTCAAACTCAAGATTCTTTTGGAGATAGTTTGTTCCCCCGAAGGGGTGCTTTCGTAATAAGAATTATTTTTTATAAATTTAGGTGGCATTCCTGTCCCGCCAAAGTATCGGGGGTAAATCTGGGGTGGCGGTTATACCAAAGGCATTAACATGGATTTTGCCACACAGTTATGCGTCAAGAGAATAAAATGGATACAGCATTACAATTAAGGATAGCATACGATTTAAATCAATCAGTATCTTCAAAAGAAGCTATTTGTTTATTGTCTCAATCAAAACTAGTCAATAAACTTACATCAGAGTTTGTTCCTCATAATACATATTCAGTTTGGAGATTATTAGCACTATCTGAAATACCATTTGCTAATAATTTAGCTTACACAAAAAAAGTTATTGACTACGTAACAAAAAATATGGGCACAGCTTATGGCTTCTCTCTATTTGGTAGTATAGAGGATTTATTGCCCTGTTATAATTCGATGTTAATTGAGGCATATAGCAAGTTAGGGCACTCCAATCATATTCTCGTTAAAAATGGTGTAGAGTGGATTCTGAAATATCAACCAATCAATAGGACATCAAAATCTGATTGGAACCAAAGAGGCACTAAAAAATACGGCGGGTGTTTCAATGACATTCCTTGTTATATTGGAGTGGCAAAATCAGTGAAAGCTCTTCAATCATATATAAAACATTCAAATAATCCGAAGGATTTGCGGATAACTGAGTTTATTGAAGAAGGGATTGAATATATACTCTCTCATAAATTGTATATGCGACAGAGGGAAAACAAACCAATATTTAAGGATATCCTTAGTTTATCTTTCCCCTATAATTACAAACTAAATATTCTTGAGTTACTGGAAATAGTTAAAGAAGCAAATAAATTAAAAAGCAGTAATTGTAAATCTGCAAAAGAATATCTGAATAGCAGAAAACTGGAAGATGGTTTCTGGAAAATAGATTATAATTATAAGACGAAAGGATATATCTCTTTTGATAATAAAAGAGGCAACAGCGAATGGCTTACTCATCTAATAAAACAAATTATTTGAGTAAACGCATTTTCAGCCAATCGAGCGGACGCCTTTTTCGCGTTTGGCATTTGTGCTATTTAAAAGTTCGTATTTCCGCCATGGGTGCAGGCTGCTTCGGCTGTGTTGTTCAGCGTAATTTGTAAATGCTCCGAAGGAGTCGCTTCGGGGAAAAATAATTTTAAGTGAAAAGAATTATTTTTGAAAGATACAAAATGAACAAATAAAGCAACAAGAGGATCAATTTGACATCTGTTAAAACATGGAGACAGTGATGTTTATTAAAAAAATATCTTTAATAATTTTTATAGTCGTAATTTCATCAAAAATACTTACAGGAAATAATTCTGATTTCTATTATTCCAAAGGAGATTCAACACAAATGACACCGCAGGAAATAATAATAACAAAGGAAAAAGCAATTCTTGACCGTTGGATAACCGGTGATACATTCGGATTCATTGAAGCTGCCGCAGAAGAAATAACTTATTTTGATCCCGGCTTGGAAAAACGGTGTACAGGTAAAAAAGATTTTCATGACTGGATTGCCGCATTTAACGGGAAATTCAGCTTTCCAGATTATGAATTGTTTGATCCGCGGGTTCAAATGCACGGGGATGTTGGTATTCTTACTTTCAACTTTATTGGATTTATGCAGGATGGCAGCAAAGAATATTTTAATACAACTGAAGTTTACAAACTGATTGATGGGGATTGGAAGCTAATAAGTTCTCACTGGTCAGAAACTAAACCTAAACGATGATATATATTTTAAAAAATCTTTATCTACTATATGATTAGTTAAAGAAAATGCGTTGGATACTTAAATGGTGATTAAATAAAGCAAAGGATAGTATAACCAGCAAATCTACCCGACGAGGTTTTAAATGCCGCATTCCCGCCAAATTTAACCGCATCTGGTGGTAAGACGGCGGGCAAAAGTATAATATATTGCCGCATAGGGATCCTCCATAGGAGTCCTTAGTGCCTTCGGAGCCGGAGGAGGCAATGATTGCAGAGCCGATTAATACAATCGGACATGAGTGCAAATCAATTACTCTTCTCAAAAGAATTATAGCTCCATTGAACAGTTCCATTATTTCCATCAATATTCTAGATATCTGCTTCATACCCTAGGTTTGCCAAAAATATATTATTATAACCGATTGTTACTCCACCTTTAAAGAACTGTCTTGAATATTAAATTAGGGTATTTTATTATGATCGGATAGTTTAGTTTTATCTAAATTTATTTTATACTACAGTTACTTTCATTTATTTTCTCACCAACCATATTAAAATCCAAACATAAAGGTTAAGCAGCTTTGTCCTTATGCGGCATAACAAATATTTATAACATTTTTTAATCTGGTCGCTGGAATTGTTTTGAAAATAGGTTAATTAAATACATTGCACTTAATTTATTTAATTTATATTTTATATTTACATTATTAATACTGAATCAGGAAAAGTTGAAGTTTCATTATTATTATGTCAACAAATTACTTCCCCATCTTCCGATGGCGTTTCTCAGGCACAATGTGGTCAATCTTCTGTAAATCCTGTAGCACCAGGTACAGCAGATCAGTCGCCGCGTAAATATTAAATTCTTACTCTGTTTAATCGGAGATTTTATAAAGTATTGTTTTAAACTATTGATCTGAATTATGAGAAACCGATTCCTGCTATTTTTTCTTCCAATATTATCGCATACCAAAAATGCAATCAATTTATATTGTTATAACGGAGATATGTGAGATATTTTAGCACTAATTGGAGAGAATCACGAAGAATAATTATAAATGATGGATTTAATTAAAATTAAACTAAAACAAAGTAGATTCAGTTTAATTATTTATCCGTCTTTTTGTATAACTACAATAATAATATTAAGGGGGTAATGTTATGAAATCGAGGTATGTTGTTGTTGCTTTAGTTTTATTTATTAGTTCATTATTGTATTCTCAGGAGATTACAACAAATCCTAAATATGCTCTATCCTTTGGAATTTCGGAAAATTTTAGGTTAAATAAATTTATTATGGATATTTCCGGGAAAAAAATTCTTGATGAATCACATCAATTCAGATTGTTCCTCGCTCCAAGAATTTCATCTAAACTAGAAGAAGTTGAGACAAGTGGGACAACCCAAAGTCAGGATATTGAATCACTAAATTATTCTTTAGGTGTAGGTGCCGACTATTTATGGATATTAATTAAGAATGAAGATATCAATATGTTCGGTGGAACCGGTTTGATTATCACCTATGGATTCAATAACAGTAAGTCAACTTCAAACGGTCCGAACAATGAGAAAAGCGTAAATGAATTAAATAATCAACTTATTAGCGCTGGAATTCGGGGCACAGTTGGTGTAGAATGGATGGTGAGTAATAAAATAGGAATTCATAGTGAATATATATTTACAGGATCATATAATTATAATGATTCGGAAAATAAATTTTCGCTTAACGGGACGGCTAATCCAACTAATACAAGAACATCAAATGGAATACTTTTAGACTCAGTGGTTCTGTTTGGCGTAAGTATTTATTTTTAATTCAATATCCGTTAAAACAGTAGGTTGATTTACAAATAAGGAATGTTGCAGTAGTAATTAACTAACTTAAACGCATAACAGAAAAATAAAAGTAAACGAAATTAATTTACAAGCACGTAGAAACCGTTTCCGCGGCTAAAAGGTCGCGGTCTGTTTTTATTTTGTACAAAACTCCAATATTTCGGGAAATTACTCAGGCAAAAACTTATAGTTGTTGTAATGAATACGTAGGGGAAAATTTATAATAATTTATGGATTTTTTGAATGATTCGAAGTTTTCTATAAATTTAATATATAAACAATTCTTTTTTACTCTCATTTGAGCTGTGTAAAAAATAATGAATCTACACAGGCGGTGGCACCAATTATGAGTAACACATCAAATATAAAAAGACTGATAACACTGTTAATATTTGGATTAATTTTCACCTCCTGTTTGAATAAAAAGGATAAAATTGAATTCAAAGAAGTAAGAAATATCTATAAATCCGTAAGTCCGTCAATTTCTTCGATTCAAAGATTAAACAGAAACGATAGAGAATTTGCGATTTCTAACCTGAAAAAACTGGGAAATATTAAAGGATTTCCGCTGATAGAAATTGATTCATTATATTCTGATTATGTTTTTGCGACATTTATATATTTTGAAACAATCCATACAAAAGAAATTGAATTTGAAGTGTTCGGAATTTATGACGAGCATAGATTTGGAGACAGAAAACTTTATCGTTTAGATTCTTCTGATTTATATTATCGCACATACATGATTCCTAATGATTTGTGTTTTGCTTATCGTTTCATCTTAAATGATACGATTAGCGGAGAGAAACAAATAATAACTGACCCTTTAAATAAGGAGCTGATACCCAAAGGAGCAAGAAAAAATTTTAGTTGGTCCGTTTTAGACCTACGGGCAAATGAACCAGATTGGAATACGAAACGATTTGATAATGTTGGCAGTAAATTAGACACAATTACGATAACCAGTAATATATTGGATAATACACGAAATATATATGTTTATCTACCATCTGATTACGACAAAATAAACAAAAAGTATCCAGTGATTTATCTTTTCGATTCGTTTATATATCTTAATCGTGTTGAAGTTCCAAATGTTCTTGATAATTTACTCCATGAAAATAAAATTGAACCAATGATTGCCATTTTCATTGATAACCCAACACGAACATCCAGAGATTACGAACTTCCAATGAATCCACTATTTAAAGAGTTTGTTGTTAAAGAGCTGATACCGCAATTAAAAAATAAATATAGAATTACGGATAAACCTGCCGAGACAATCATAGGAGGCATCAGCTATGGCGGATTAGCCGCGACATATATTGCTTTTGAATACGATTCCATTTTTGGTAAAGTCCTTACACAATCAGGTAGTTTTTGGCGTGATCCAATTGGTGATTTAGAGTATGCGAACATGAACCGTACAGATTTTCTGATTAACCGGTTCATAAAAGAAAAGCATCGGGAAATAAAGCTATTCCTTGATTGGGGTTTACAGGAAAATATGGTTTATGGCGCAAACAGAAAATTTGTGAGGATTTTAAACCAGTTGAATTATGATTTTAGTTTCATTGAGTTTAATGGATGGCATGACTGGTCGAATTCCAGAAAAACATTTCCTTATGGATTACTATATTTGACAGATAACGAATAAATTACCGGCGCCGACAAACGGAAATAGGCAACCTTTCTTCAAGCGAAAAAGAACAAGTTCGTATAAAATTTTTAATATAGGTAATTCTGTTTTAATGGAAATGATGATTAAAACGAGCTAATGGAAGCTGGTTTATTGTATTCCTCCATCCCCTTTACGACGATAATTCCTATCCCCCTAAAACATCATCTTTATTCGTGTATGGACAAATGTTATGAGCTAATCCGGGCAACAACATTTGAGGATGTTGCAACCAATATAGATTTTGTTTTAGACGGATTAGGCGGAGACATATTGGAGAACTCCGTAAAGGTGGGGGCACAATCGTTTGGTTAGCTTCCCCGCAATTATTCATCGACGAAGTGCAGAAACAAGCGGATACAAAAAATGTAAAGATTTCAGCTTTTTTAGTTCAGTCAAACGGTGATGATATGAATACTCTTAAAGGATTATCGGCAAACGGAACTCTAAAAGCTAATGTGTCAAAAGCCTCTCGTTTTCAGAAATGAGGAAAGCTCGTTAGCAGTTGGAGACCGGTAGAACTGTCGGTAAAATGATTGTTACCGTATAAGATAAAACTTCAGTTCCAGTAAGTTGTTTTTTGTTACGTATTACATTTACCTTAGCACGCAACTTTGCACAACCTTTAGAGTATGTGCAAGTTGCTTGTTTAAGGCTGTCTAACACAATATCCTGTTTAATTCCATCGAAAGTGTATTGATATTTCAAAGACCTCCTCATCTTATGTTTTCTGCGTGTTAAATTATTTTTATTGTGTTTTTAAACCCTGATTTGTTAATTAAATATCATTTAAAAAGCAGAGATTGTTATATAATCCCGTAAACCTTTAACAGAGGAATTAACAATTGAAAAATTGTAATAGTTGTGCCTGTATATTTAGCCTCCCACATCAAACTTGGTGTCAACGGTTCAAACTGAATTATTTCTTGATCGGGGTAATTACTGGTTAAATGTTAAACGCACCAACAAATAAATGGAAAACACTTTATGAAATATATTACCAGGTTAGTTTTAATTTTACAGTTTATTCTATTATCCGCTTGTAACGCGCAAACAGAATTAAAAAACTCTTCTAAGCCTTTAGATTATGATAATACTAAAGTTGTTGGCGGTACTTTTGAGAATAGCGAGTTTATGTACATTGATATGCCCAATAATATAAATTCAACAGATACAAGCGCCGGCTGGTTACAGAAGGGGCAAAAACTTTTAATAACGGGAAAAATCTTTAAACGTGACGGGAAAACACCCGCGCCAAATGTAATACTTTACTATTATCATACTGACATAAATGGATACTACACTAACAATAAAGATTTAGACCCAAGAGCAGTAAGGCACGGTTATATCCGTGGCTGGGTAAAGTCAAACTCCAACGGCGATTATGCGATTTATACAGTAAGACCGGCCCCTTATCCGAATGGAGATATGCCCGCACATATTCACCCTTCAATAAAAGAACCTAATATAGAAAATGAATACTACATCGATGAATTTGTTTTTGATGATGATCCATTATTAACCGGCGCTAAAAGAAAAGCGCTTGAAAACCGTGGCGGCAGCGGAATATTAAGGGTAGTAATCTCGGGGGAATTACAAATCGCAGAGCATAATATTGTTCTGGGATTAAATATTCCTAATTATCCCGAAACACTTGTTTCCGAAAATTTATCCGGATTAAATATCGGCGAAGACCAACCCTCATTTATTCCATTTCACGCCTGGGGTCCGGATAAAGGAACAAGAGTTTGTCCTGTTTGCAAGTATGGTCGTTTTCATGGAATTATTTATTTTGTGGGAAACAACCCTAATTGGGAAGAAGTAAAGAAGTGGTTAATATTTTTGGAATCGGAAAGTATAAACCGCCCAGCCCATCTGAAAGTTTATTTCGTTTATGGAAATGATGCCGGTTATAGCAAATCAATCAGACAAAGTGAGCTTGAGAAAATTGGTTCTCAACTAAATTTAGTCCATATCGCTCTTACGTTTGTGCCATCATTTTCAGATAAAGACAGTGAAGTTGATCTCAATAAAATTAATCCTGAAGTCTCTAACACATTCATAATATTCAGACATAGATCCATTATCGATAAATATATTTCCTTAAAACCAACAAAGGAAAATTTTGGTTTAATAAAGAATACACTTGATAAAACAATAAGCGAGTATTTTAATTTATCGGAACCGGAGCATAATTAATATTATGGATATATTCCCCTAAGTTTCTTTATTATACTGAAGTTTAAATTCCTGTTGATTAATCCGGTTGTTAATCCGAGAGAACTTTTTACCAGAAACGCTATTCCTTCAATTGCTGATTTAGTTTTTACATTAAAAAAGGAGAAAGAAATGCCACAATATATAATCACCTATTTAGGCGGCGATCAACCGTCAAGTCCTGAAGAAGGTAAAAAACATTTTTCAAAATATATGGATTGGTTATCCTCTTTAGGCGACTCGGCAATTAGTCCCGCAAATCCATTAAAAAACACCAACACTGTATATCCCGACGGTACTGTCAGCAATGGCGGCAAAACACAAATGAGCGGTTTTACTATTGTTGAAGCCGATACTATGGAAGCGGCTCTCTTGATTGCAAAAGGATGCCCTTTTCTTGATATTGGCGGTTCACTCGAGGTGTCGGAATTGATACAGATGCCGGGTCAAAAACCGACATAATTTGTTTATAAAGTATACAGCCCAAAGGATAAACAATATAATGAGGTGTTAACTTCCGCTGCAATTGGTTTCATTGCATAAGCGTTTACATTTAATTATAACTGTGTATAATCTTATGGACTTTGGCAATAAAATTAATCAACGAATCAATAAAATAGGACGGCCGATCCGGAGGACAACATGGCAAAGAAAGTTGAATTAAAGACGAAGGTCAATAATGCAGATGTGGAAGGATTTCTCAATACTGTTGAAGATGATCAAAAGCGTGAAGATTGTTTTGAGATTCTTAAACTAATGAAGGCTGTTACAAAAGAGAAGCCAAAGATGTGGGGTTCGAGCATCGTCGGCTTTGGAAGTTATCACTATAAAGGTGCCAGCGGACGCGAAGGCGACTGGATGTTGACAGGCTTCTCCCCTCGTAAACAAAACCTGACTCTGTACATTATCGGCGGGTTTGATTTACATAAAGATTTACTAAAGAAACTTGGAAAATATAAAACAAGCGTTGGATGTCTGTATATCAAAAAACTGGATGATGTGGATAGAAAAGTTTTGAAAGAGCTTGTATCTGAATCTGTAAAAAAAAATGAAAAACCTTAAAATTAATTAGAGTTTGTAAAGAATTCCTGAAAGCCGAGAAACATTCTCTATTACAACACAGGGACATCTCCAGATTCTCGGTGACCCGGTTTATTAGGCTTGCTGATTTCAGATAACAACAAATAGAGTTTGGCAGGGCAAGTATTATTTTGACGTTAACAAATAAATAACTTGAATTAGTTTTTATAAATTATAAGTTTATAATTTTTTCCTTACCAAAATTTTGTTCTAATCAATTTATATACAAAATACCTATCTCGCCGTTCAATTCAGGCATAGTTTTTAAGAGCGGAATTCCTGTCAAATTTATTCCGCCTTGTTTGAAAGACGACAGGCAAATCCGGGACTATTTGTCTGCGGCGTATAGACCGAGTATATCCTTATTCGCGGGATTAGTTACAACAATGTTGATGGCAAAAATAGATTATTTGTGTTAGAATACATTAACGATTTCTAAAAAATAATTAGTGGAAAATAGAAAGGACAAATAGATTATGTCACACAATACAGTTTCACTTCATCGTGTATTTCGTTCAAGACCAGAACGAATTTATAAGGCATTTCTGGATGCGGACGCAATGTGTAAATGGTTTCCTCCAAACGGGTTTACTTGTAAAGTTCATCATCTTGATGCTAAAGTTGGAGGAACTTATAAAATGTCTTTCACCAATTTTAATACAGGAAAAAGTCATTCATTTGGCGGTAAATATATTGAACTGGTTCAAAATGAACGATTGGTACTTACTGATGAATTTGACGACCCAAATTTACCCGGTACAATGAAGACAACAATTATTTTAAAAGAAGTATTTTGCGGTACTGAAGTAAATATAACTCAAGAAAGTATACCGGATATAATTCCGTTGGAAGCCTGTTATCTGGGTTGGCAAGAATCGTTGGTTCTTTTGTCAAAACTTGTTGAAGCGGATGTAACTGATTAATAATTCATTAGATTGACGCTTAAACAGAAAAGGCATTTGAAACACGTAAGAAAAATACGATTTCAGCCAAAGCCAAGCGTAATTCTTGATAAATATAACAGTGAGGGTATGGTTGTAATTAATGATCTTACTTAAAAGGACTATACTCTTTTTCGAGCATAAAATTTTATCGACTCGCATCAGACTTGTATGCCTCATAAATAGGTTTACAAATCCAAGAAAAAGTCGGCTAGTATATACAGGTCAGTTCAAATAAAATTCGATAAATTTTATTTATCCTTGTGAATAAAATGATTAAAAAAATATTCTTGATTTATATTCTGTTTATCTGTTCAAGCATCGCTCAGACTTCCAACGGAGAGTTTTACCCTTTAAAAGTTGGAAATAAATGGGAATATATAAATCTAGCATACGAGGTAAGTACAATACCGGACACAACTTATTACACAAAAGAAATAATTGGAGATACACTTCTATCAAACGGTTATGATTATTTTGTAGTTAAAGAAAATAATAGAATATTTTACGAAAGATTCGATTCCCTTAATAATGAAATAAAATATTTTGAACATGGTGGATGCGGTGATTTCGATAATTCAAAATATTCTTTAGCTTACAATCCAGATTCTACCATACTTTGGAAGCAGTGCGGAGAAATACCGTATTTCATCACTTATGAGAATACTTCAAATGAAGGTGACTCCGCATCCATCATTCTTGAAAGAGATTATCTATATATAGAATACACAGAATTTAAAAAACATCTAGGAATATATTATCAATCTTTTTTAGAGGGTGGAATGTATGTAACCCGTTTAATCGGGGCAATAATAGATGGTAAAAGATGGGGAACTACTACTTCTATTCCTGGAAAAGATATAACCGACTTCGAATATAAATTATACCAGAACTACCCGAATCCTTTTAATCCGGTTACAACAATTAATTATTCCCTTCCAAAACAAAATATTGTAACAATTGTGGTTTATGATATGCTTGGTAGAGCTATTACAACATTAATAAATGAAGTAAAATCAAAAGGATTTTATTCGGTAAATTTTAATGGTAAAAATTTATCAAGCGGCATTTATTTTTACACAATTCGTTTCGGGGATTTTTTGGGAAAAAAGAAAATGATTTTAATAAAGTAATACCTGTAGCAAACTTCAATATTTAATAGAATAATTAGGGATTATATATGAGATTGTACAATAATTATATTTTGCAAATACTGTTCGTAACCTTCGTATTCCCCGCAATTACTTTTTCTCAGTTGGATTCACAACGAAAGAACATTAAAAATATTATTAACAATACGAACGGTTCCGTAGGGACAGCCATATTTAATTTAGAGAACGGCGATACATTAACTTTTAATGGGGAAGCTCATTTCCCAATGCAGAGTGTATATAAATTTCCTTTAGCTTTAGCAGTACTCAACGAGATTGACAAAGGAGCCTTTTCACTCGAGCAGAAAATCTACATCAGTAAGAACGACTTACTTCCAAATACCTGGAGTCCGCTGCGAGATAAATATCCGAACGGAAATGTTGATATTGCTATCAGTGAATTGCTTACTTATACGGTTTCACAAAGCGATAACAACGGATGCGATATTCTATTCAGACTTATCGGAGGACCGGCTAAAGTAAATGAATATGTGCATAGTCTTGGGATAGAAGGAATAAATATTGTATCGACCGAAGAGGAAATGCATAAAGACGGAACTCTTCAATATAAAAACTGGACTACCCCTAAAGCAATGGGACAATTGTTGATAAAATTTGTAAAGGAGAGTATTATTTCAACTAAGAGTAAAGATTTTCTTTGGGATGTTATGGCATCCACAGTTACAGGTAAAGGAAGAATTAAAGGATTATTACCCGAAGGCACAATTGTAGCACACAAAACCGGCTCTTCAGGAATGGACGAAAATGGATTGGCTGCCGCTACAAATGATGTCGGCATAATAAAACTCCCCGGTGGAGGAGATCTTGTTGTAGTTGTTCTTGTATCTGATTGTAAAGACGATGAAAAAACTCGGGATAAAATTATTGCCGATATTGCAAGATTAGCATGGGAGTCCTCCTCCAACCAAAAGAAGATATTGGGAAAGTAGATAATACAGAATTAGTGTGGACGAGAACTAAGTTTTTATATTCCCCCGTTCTATTAATTCTTAAATAATATTTATGCGGCTGTAAAAATTCAATAAAATTATTGACCTGTTTTTTTATTAAACAAATTATTGGATTGTTATGAAAAAAATTAAGGGGCTGGTGAAGTTATTAAGAATTGATCTTCCATTTTCCGCTGGAGTCTGCGTAGTGATGGGGCAATTATTGGCGCTCGGGAAATTCGCATCGTTGTTTGAAACAATCTCAAGTTTTTTATCGATATTCTTTATCTCGTCATCAATATTAGTATTAAATGATTATTTCGACGTTGAGACTGATAAAATCAACGCGCCAGATCGACCAATCCCCTCAAACCTGGTTACCGCATCCGAAGCTCTATTTTTATCACTAATTCTTTTGTTATTAGGACTGATATTAAGTTATTTGATCAGTGTAGAAGCGTTATTTTGCTCAATTGTTTTGTCAATTATCGGTTTTCTTTATAACAGAAAATATAAGAAGAACGGACTGCTCGGAAATCTAATGGTAAGTTTTTCTGTTGGTATGACATTTATTTATGGAGGTTTATCGGTTGGACAACCATTTAATAAAATAGTTTTGTTCTTCGGTGTAATAGCCGCGTTAATAGATTTAGGGGAAGAAATTGCGGCCGATTCAATGGATATGCGGGGTGATATATTAATTGATTCAAATTCCTTAGCAATAAAATACGGGAAAAAAGCCGCTCTCAAAATCAGCGGTTACATTTTTTTATTTGTAATTCTGCTCACATCAATTCCATTTTTAATTAATTGGTTTCCATTAGTTTATTTAGTACCTATTCTAATAATGGATATTTCAATTGGATATTCTGCAATAAAATTATTAAAATCGCAAAATGAGGAAGGACGTAAATATATCCGCTGGATTTATTTGGGATCTACATTTGGATTGTTGATTTTTTTAGTTATGAGACTTATTGAATTGTAAACCGGATAAACTTTAAATCTACTAGACTCTCCCCCTAAAGGGCTATGGGGAATAAAGTGAGTTTAGCTATTTAGTCGGAGAAAGTTATCGCCTCTATTGTTTATTCATTTTGGTTAGTATTTGTTCAAATCAGTTTTAAAAACATTAAACCGTATAATCAATAGCTGCGTAAAAGCGCGGTCACATAATATTTTATACCTATAGTTAAGTATTCTAAAAATAGTTGTTACGATTTTTATTTAATGTATCTGCTTTATAAAAAATTTTGGAGGAATATTTATGAGAACTATTATATATACAAAGTACGGAGCACCTGAAGTGCTTAAAATAAAAGAAGTGGAGAAACCGAAACCCCGGGACAATGAAGTACTTATAAAAATATACGCTACAACAGTTACTGCTACCGAGTGCACATTTAGAAAAGGGAAACCATTATTTTCTAGATTATTCACCGGTATAACAAAACCTAAAAATACCACTCTTGGTGAAGAGTTAGCCGGAGAAATTGTTGAAACAGGAAAAGAAATAAAATTATTTAGTATAGGTGATCAGATATTTGGAATTTCCGGAACCAATTTTGGAGCTTACGCAGAGTATATATGTCTGCCCGAAGATGGTGTAATCACCTTAAAACCCGCCAATATCAGTTATAAGGAAGCAGCTTCAAGCTGTGACGGAATATTGACAGCTCTGCCTTTCCTTAGAGATAAAGGAAATATTAAAAGCGGCCAAAAAGTTCTTATCAACGGCGCCTCCGGAAGTGTGGGCGCGGCGGCGGTACAAATTGCCAAATATTATGAAGCCGAAGTTACAGGTGTATGCAGTACTTCAAATTTGCAGATGGTGAAAAATCTGGGAGCAGATAACGTAATCGATTACACTAAGGATGATTTTACTAAATCAGGCGTGACCTACGATATTATTTTTGATACTGTTGGCAAGCTTACATTTTCATTATGTAAAAATTCACTGAAACAAAAAGGAATTTTTCTTGAAGCTGCAATCGGATTGGCAATTATTCCCACAGTATTGTGGAATTCAATTAGTAACAAACTGTACGACGGCAAAAAAATAAAAATCGCAGCGACAGGTTTAAGACCCGCCTCCGAAAAAATTAAAGATTTAATATTGCTTAAAAAACTTATGGAGTCAGGAAGAATTAAACCCGTAATAGACAGAGTATATCCTTTTGAACAAATTGTAGAAGCTCACAGGTATGTGGATAAAGGGCACAAAAAAGGCAATGTTGCAATTGTTATGGAAGGTAACAACGGGGATTAAGTAATAAATATAAACAAGCGAAGGAAAATATTTAGAATAATTCAAATTTATACCCGAATGATAATTGAATTTCCCAGCCGTTCAAAAAGTTATTAGGTACATTTTTGTAATTTTTTATATTGAACCGAAGAATTTTATTTCTAATTATAAAGTGATCGTTTTGAAAAACATTTTTTAGTCCTATTACCCTTGTTTTTTCTACTATACCTGTTGGACTGTTTTCGTGTATATAATTTTTTTGCGGAAACTCGGTAAGTATATTTATTGAACCATGATTGATAAGTTGAGCGAAGAGAGATGCGACCCAATACTCTGAAAGTGATTTATCCAATGAAAAAAATATAGCTCGGGAATCAGGCGGAATCCAATGTCCCAGAGCTGTATATTTTAACTCCCTATCCGATGTTTTATAATATCTCACACCGTCAACTTCAATAGCTCTTCCGAGAAAATGTTTATGGTTATACATATACGGAGCTACGAATACATATTCCAGATTGGCGTAAAAACCGGATATATAAGCGTTAAAACCAAACTGGTAAGAGATAGCAGAGGGATCATTTGGATTATCTTTTTTGGGGTCATCACTAAAACTAACTTCGTCAGAACTTAACTCGCCGTATAAATTAAATCCGGCGAAAGGAGAAATTGAAATATCGAAACTAGTCAAACTGTTTTGATATTCTTTAAATAAATTATGCTGATAAATAAGCGGATTTATATCCCCCAGGACCGGATATCTTCCGTAAATAATTTTCATATAAGACATACCCAGATTTACTTGTTTAAAGATGGACCATTCAATCCTTTGCAGAAGCATACTTTTGGGCTGCTTGTTAAGATATGATACATCATAATAACTTTTAGAACCGGCGAACTGCGGCTCGTAGTCAGTTAATGTGGAATAAAGCATACTGAACTTGGCATTATCGAACCACAATACAAATTTTATAAAATCGAAATATGCCACGTTATCGGAGACGAATAAAGTGGAATTTTTTCCCAGGCCCCATTTCAAATTATCCCTTCCAAATTGAAATGTAATTCTACCGCCTGGTGATTGATAACTGAAATACGCTTTATTAAACACCCTGAAATCTGTATCTTCCCATATATTTTCTGGCAAATTTGTTTTGTTATTGGTGTGCTCATATACTGGCCAATAATTATTTGTAGTAACACCAATCAACAAACCGATTGAAGTATCGACTGAGGCTTCAAGATTTAATCTTAATGATGGTTGTCTTTCTTCATAACGCGTAATAAAAAATCTTTTATCCGCAGTGGGAATTATTGTCTCTAGCTCCCCCCTCCCGTAAAGTTCGTAATGCCAGGGGTCCTTGTACTCATAGTCCGGTATAAATTGTTTGAGCCGGCTCAGTGTATGAGGATTTATTAAATCACTTTTCTTTTTTAACATTTCAAATATATAATTACGCCATTCTTTTATTGTTATTGGGCGTGAGTACACGGGAAACATCATTCCGGTTTCAATCATTAATCTGTCCAACAATAACATTCTTTCTGAATCAATTGAAGTATTCAACGACTGATTACGATATATATCACGCGATTCCTGGGCAATAATTATAATGTTTATTGCCAGAAATACTATAAGAGGTTTAAAGATGGATGTTTTTAACGGAGAAGTAATTACCTCAAGACTCATCATTATCTCCTGTATTTTAAACAGAAAATAAGTCATTGTGTCTTTTTAGTAAAGAAGAATCTTGCTATTCCCTTAGTAAATTTTTAATCCTGATTCTTTGTCAAAAAAAAGGAATTTATTCGGCAGAATACTAAATTTTCTATTTTTATAGTTACCGCTTATTTCACTCTGAGCAAGTCTGGCAGTCATATGTTTTCCATTAATTAAAAAATAAATTACAATTTCAAATCCCATAGGTTCAACCAGAATTATATCTGACTTGAACTGAAATTCCGATTTATCATTTTCTTCCGATAATTGAACAGATTCGGGGCGGAAACCAAATATTATTTCTCTGTCTACACATTTTTCTAAATGTTGGAGAATTATATTTGGGATGGGAATATTCATTGATTTATCATCTGAAATAAAACGTAAGGCGCCATTATTTTTAATTGTTCCTTCTATAAAATTCATTGAAGGACTTCCAATAAATCCTGCGACAAATGAATTAAGAGGATAATTATAAATGTTTAATGGCGTGTCAATTTGTTGAATAAATCCATCTTTCATTAGTACTATTCTATCCCCCAAGGTCATGGCTTCTGTTTGGTCATGCGTAACATAAATCATTGTAGAATTAAGTCTGGAATGCAGTTTCGATATTTCAGTTCTCATCTGGACTCGCAACTTCGCGTCAAGGTTACTTAAAGGTTCGTCGAATAGAAACACCTTGGGTTTACGAACAATCGCGCGTCCGACAGCAACGCGCTGCCTCTGCCCACCGGATAGTTCTTTAGGTCTTCTATGAAGCAGGTCTTTTAATTCAAGTATATCTGATGCGTAATTAACCCTCTCTTCAATTTCGGATTTTTTATATTTTCTTATTTTTAGTCCAAAAGCCATATTCTCAAATACAGTCATGTGCGGGTAAAGTGCATAATTCTGGAAAACCATCGCGATATCTCTTTCGGATGGCGGTATGTTGTTCATCAATTTACCGTCAATATATAACTCACCGAAGGAAATATCCTCCAATCCCGCTATCATTCTAAGAGTTGTAGATTTACCGCATCCCGATGGACCCACGAGCACTAAAAATTCTTTATCATGTATTTCAATGTTAACGTCTGAAACCGCAACATTGCCGCCATCATAAGTTTTGCTGATATTAATAAGTTTTACTTCTGCCATTTATGCCTTCATTAGGGGAGTATTTTAGATCTATTTTTATAATCATTATACCAAGTATAATTTGGAACTGTTAAAGGGAATGCGGTTATTTTTCCTCCGAACCCGAGAAAACGAACAGTAAATATTTTAATTGGTATAGTTTCAATACTGTTGAACAAAGATTCGTTAATTTTGACGCCTTTTTCAACAGCCAGATCAGCGGTTGAATTATTAAGAAATAATTCGATTTTGTTTAACCGTACTTGTAATTCCAAAAATGTTTTTAGAGAATCATAACTTAAACTAGATGAGTCCATTGACGTAGTTCTATTAATTAATTTAATTATGGAATAGCCATCAGCGGTTTTTATAGGTCCTGTTATCTCTCCAATTTTTAAAGCGGCTGCTGCCTTACCAAGATCACCTCCCTCTGTAATTGGGAACAAACCCCATTCTCCACCATTATTTTTAACAATTTCTCTTTGAGAATATTTTTTCGCGAGCTCACGAAAGTCTTTTCCATCTTCCAGTTCTATAAGAACTTTTTCTATTATTTCAAGATCGTTGTTTAATATTTCCAGAATATTTATTCTTGGAATTTGGGCGACAGAAGTATAATTGGATTTATAAAATTTATAAAGTTCTTCCTTTGTAACAGATAAATTCTTAACAAATTTATCTATGGCAATTTGCGATAAATAATTTTCTGACCACATCATTAAATCACGTTTTAATTCAGGTCTGTTAGATAGATTAAGCTCCATGGCCTTTTGGGTCAATACAGACTGTTCAATAAAACTCCTTACTTTGATATTTAGCTGATCATCAATAGATTTTTGTGATATAGTATTGAGAGCGAATCTTTGATTAGATAAATAAAATAAAAAATCAGTGAGTGTTTTATTATTACCGTTTATTTTTACAAATTCATCTGATCTTTCGTCCAGAGGAATTGAACTAAGTAAATCCACGAAAATATTTTCATCAATAGTAAATTCGCCTTGCACAGATTCTGAAACTGATTTATATTTTTTAAGTATTATCTTTAGCAAATTTTCTGATACCTTACTAAACATACGGAAATCTGCTTTTGCTTTTAATCCGCCAATAGTTTGATTCAGAAATTCCTCACTCAATGAAAACGCCTTTCGGTCATAAATAATTTTATAAACTAAATCTCTTATTGTCTGCGGATTCTCATTTTCTATCCTCGGGTTGATGTTTTCTTTTATCAGTTGTGCAACAATCCATCCATTTGCGGTTTCGAATGGTTTTGTAATTTGATTTTCACCAAGTGCAAATACTGAATCTTCGAGATCCGTATTTTCAAAATCTCCAAAGGTAACATCACTGTTACGAATTATTATTTGATTAAAGCTTTCTGAATTTTTAGCTTCGAAAGCTTCACTTGAATTCAAGGATTCATAAAAATTCGAAATGAGGAGGGAATCCTTTGAAGCGTACAAGGTAATATTTAATAATTTTGAAAACTTTTGCAGACCTTGTGAAATTTCCGTTCCGCTGATTTCTATTTTATTAGTGATTTTGAATTTATAAAGTTCATTTTTTAATAACAGCTCCTCCAATGCATTCATAGAATTAATATAAATTTCCATAGTCTCCAGATGGTTATCGTGAGCTTTTTGAGCCCATAATTTTTCGGCTATTAAAGAAAATAAAAATTTTCGTTTCATTGAATCCGGATTTTCTTTTGTGTCGGTGAAAAACGGTGATAATTGAAGGCGATCATTAAATTCTTCGGCGGCAATTTCTAAGTTTCCAACTTTTGCGATTATTCCCTCCTTCACTTGTGCTCCGGTATAATTGTGCAACAAGCACAACACAAAAAAAATAAATACATTAAGATATCTGTAATTGAAGGAAATCAACCTTTAACACTCCCCATCATTATTCCCTGAATATAATATTTCTGCATTACAAGAAATACAATTAGCACCGGAAGAATAGTTATTACAGAGCCTGCCATCATTAATTCTGTATCTTGCACGTGTTCTCCCATCAAATTCGCTAAGGCCACAGGCATAGTGTACATCGAAGAATCAGTCATTACTATTAAAGGCCAAAGAAAGTCGTTCCATGTTCCCATAAACGTGAATAGACCGAGTGTAACTAAAATAGGTTTACATAAGGGCAGAATTATTTTCCAGTATATTTGGTAATCACTTGCCCCGTCTATTTTAGCAGCTTCAATTAAACTGTCTGGTATTGAAAAAGCGTATTGCCTTATTAAAAATATCCCAAAAATACTCGCCATACCTGGAATTATGATAGCGAAGTATGTATTTATTAATCCCATTTCTTTAAGTAAAAGAAATACAGGTAGCATAGTAACTTGTGCAGGAATAATCATTGAGCTAAGCAAAAAATTAAATAACGATTTACTGCGTGAGAATCTTATTTTAGCAAAGGCGTACCCTGCCATTGAATTTACTACCAATGAAAAAACAGTAACCCCTATTGATATAACAACACTATTAATGAAGTAACCAAAAAGATTTAATCTTGTAAACAATAAAATGTAGTGTGAAAAATCAATTATCGGCGGTAAAAGTTTAGGAGGATAGGAATTGGCAGTTCCTGCAGTCATTAACGAAGCTGATATCATCCAAAGAAAAGGAAGGAACGAAACTATCCCAATTATAATAGCTATAGAAATAACAATGTATTTTTTTGTTTTATACATGTTTTTCCTTCTGAAGTCTAAATTGAATTATCGTACCAATAAGTATAAACAGAAAGAGGACAAACGCTATTGTTGTAGAATATCCAATATTCCACCAGCGGAAACCTTCGTGATACATATATAAAACGATACTTAAAGTGCTGTTGAGCGGGCCTCCCTGTGTCATAATATAAGGTTCGGCAAAAAGTTGAAAATAACCAATCATTGTAATTACACTTATAAATAGTGTTGTAGGAGCTAGCATTGGGATTGTAATATTTCTGAATTTCTGCCAAGCATTGGCTCCTTCCAAACTGGCCGATTCATAAAGTTCCTCCGGAATATTGTTTAATCCGGCAATAAATATTATCATGTTGTAACCGAAATTTTTCCAAACTGCCATAATAATTATAGCAGGCATAGCAAAATTTGGATCACCCAGCCAGTCTATGGGATCTAAGCCGACAAAACCAAGCACATAGTTTAACAAACCAAATCGAGGATGGTAAATATATCTCCAGACTATTGAGACTGCAACCAAAGTTGTAACAACAGGGAGAAAATAAATGATTCTGAAGAATCCCTTGTATTTAATGAGTTTACTATTAAGAAGAACGGCCGCACCCAATGAAACAAACACTGAAAGTGGGCCACCGATAAGAACAAAATAAACAGTGTTTTTTAATGCAATCCAAAATAACGGATCGTTTAATAAATCTAAATAATTCTGAATTCCCACGAACCTCATATAGCGGATATTACCAAGAGAGTAAATGTCGAAATCTGTAAAACTCAGGACAAATGCTGCGAGAACTGGTATGAAAAAGAAAACGCAAAGCACAAAAAGTGATGGTCCCAGGAAAACAATTAACGACGCCACATTAGATTTTGATTTCATATTCATTTATTGCTCAGCATCCATCTGCGTTTTTCAAGAATTTTATTCACGTCCTTGTCCAACAAAGTCAGAGCTTTTATTGTAGACAATTTATTCGCTGCAACAAGTTCTGCGTATTGTTGAATTTTTGAAAAAACAATTTGCTCCCATTCAGGAATTTTCGGTGTAGGTTTTGTTTTTTGCAGCTGATCATAAAACGCTGTCATATATTTATTCTTTGTAAATGTTGAATCCTTCCATACAGATTTTACCGCCGGTAAAGATGAAACCAGGTTGTAAAATTCTAATTGTATTTTTTTTGTGGACAGAAATTCTATCCATTTCCAGGCGTAATATTTATTAGGCGATTTTTTATTTAACACCAAACTCGCTCCACCGGCCAAAGAATATCCCGGATAGTTACTATCGGGTGAAGGTAAGGGTGCTGTCATCCATTTGTCCTGAAGCTCGGCCGGCAGTCTTTTTTGCATTTCCGAAACATTCCATGGCCCTGTGATATAGAGCGAAAAGTAACCTTCCGCGAAAGCTTGATAAAGATTAAGAACCTGTTGCAAATCAATCGGTGCCAAACCTTCGTAATAAAATTTAGCGAGGTAATCAAACGATTCCCTGAATAACCTATCTGAAAAATTGCCATAAGAATCGTTATTTTTTAACAATCCTGCGCCGTTTTGTAGTCCAAATATTATAAAAGGTGCCCATTCATTTGTTGGGATAAAAAAAGCATATTTATTTTTATCATTAAATTTATTTTTTATTTTGACTGATACATCATACAATTCATCCCAAGTTTTCGGCGCATTTTTATAACCTATACTTTCAAGTATATCTTTCCGATAAAACAATAAGCGAGTATCAACATACCAGGGAATTCCAAATACTGTGGAATCCAGAACATTTGTATCCCAAATTCCACTGAAATAATTTGAATCCGCAATAATATTGGATCCGTTAATGAATTCGTTAAGAGGAGAAATAGCGCCGAGAGCCCGAAATTCGGGAACCCAGGTATTGCCCAGTTGAAAAACATCAGGAAGTGTTTCGCTGGCGAAAGCAGTAATCATTTTTTCATGAGCAGCAGTCCACGGTATTTGTTGAACTATAACTTTTACTCCGGGATTAGTTTTTTCAAACTCCGGAATTAGTTTTGAAACAGTTTCACCCTCCAACCCCATAGCCCAAAATTTCAAGACTATTTTATCATGGCCGCTTTCGCAAGCTATTATTATCAGCGAAAATATAATGGTGATTAATACTAAATTGGTTTTAAGCATAATACGTGACATATTATTTAAGAAGTACCATTTTTTTACTCTGAACAAACTTTCCTGATTGAAACTTATAAATATATACTCCGCTCGGTAATCCATCTCCTCCAAAGGAGGAAGCGTCGAACAAAACTTTATACTTTCCCGGTTTTTGTTCCATGTTCAGAAGCGTTGCTATTTCACGACCAAGAATATCGTAGACCATAATTTTTACTCTCTGAGTTTCATTACCCACTACTTTATTATCTACCGAATTGTCTCTAAGATTTCTCAGCATTGTTAAGCTCGCCGAAGATGGAATCATATACTCGATAGTTGTGGAGAAATTAAATGGATTTGGATAATTGTCGAAAAGTTTGTATTCCTCCGGCACTATTTCTGCATCGTTAACAGCAGTTAGAGTATCTCTTGAAAATCCCATTGCAAACAAAGCTGCCTCTATTTCAGGATTCTTCATAAAGTTATTCCATAATAACTGCGTTCTGTAATTCTCTATCATAACTATTATCGGGCCCTGATCAATTGCCAGATAACCATCGGAGAACCATTCTCCATTTATTCCTTTTGATGAGTAAGTAATATTAAATGCATCTTTAAAACCATAATCCCACCATATTTTATTCTTATATGTACGGTAAAGATGTTTAATAACTTCGATGGATTCCTGCGGAGTATAAGCTATTGATGAAATCGCAGCTGTAGGCGCTATTGTCCCATTATCATTAAAGACCGGTTCGTGCGCGCTGTAACCCACGCCTGGTATGCTGTAACTTGCGGTAAGTCCCCAACAGTTTTCTCCGTATCCATTAAAGTTGAGAGTATTTTGAGTACAATACGCTTTATGTACAAGAGCGGCGTTTCTGTTGTGTTCAAAATAATTAGTAAATTTATCTCTGTAATTATGCGGGTCAAAACCTAAAAAAGAATAATGAGTGAAAAACAACGGACCAGCATATGATTTGCCTACATACAATCTATATCCATAATAAGAATTATAATTTTTATAGTCAGGTGAACCTGCAAATCCATCATAATATAGTTCAGCAGGTATTGGGTGAGTAGGAGAAGCTATTGCTAAAAGATAAGTTATTAAAGTTTCGTTCCAACCTTGTACTTTTACATTTACCGCCCATCCGAAATCGGGAGACCAATTCCAGTATAGATAATCACTGTAAGGCGATCTTTGATACCAATCCCATTCAACATTTTCCCAAACGTAGTTTATCTTATCCCTAAGAGATTTTTCTAATAAATTATCTAAATTAAAATACTGCCGGGCCGTTAACAAACCCTGAATTAAGTATGAAGTTTCAACTATGTCACCGCCGTTGTCGTTACTACCGAATGGTATAACTTTTCCAGTAGTGCCGTTTATCCAGTGTGGAAATGCTCCGTGAAACTTGTCCGCTTTATTTATAAGGAAATCGAGAATTTTTAACAATCGCTGAATTCCCTGTTCCCTTGATATATAATTCCTCTCAATGCCTACAAGCATGGCCATAATTCCAAATCCTGTACCGCCTATTGCGCAAGCTGGATCATTAGGATATCGTTCACGGGCAAGACCACTGTTTGGATCAGAATAATCCCAAAAATATCTGAAGGTGGCGCGCTGAGTCATATCAAGAAACTCGTCGTCACTCATTATGCTTGTTAAAGTCATTACAGAATCAGTTAGCAATGATTCGTTTCCCGCAAAATCATAAGCACTTAACTTATATTTACCGCTCACTCCAACATTACCGCTGAACAATGAGATATAATTTTTACCAGAAACTACAGAAGTGTAATATCTGTAATCAGTTCCGTCGTACCTGTAAATTTTATAACCGGCTAAATCGCCTTCTGTGTTTGCCTCCCAAATCAGATCGATATGCAACTCATATGAAATACTTTTAAATCCAGACGGTTTTACCGGTGCAGTTACATCCGTCTGCGAATAAATTGTGATACAAGTTGAAATAAAAAAAATTACCGAATTCAAAAATATTTTCATATCGAAACCAACTTTTTAATCTCTATTAAAAAATTATTTGATGTTAACAATTTAGCGTTTGCTTTTAGTTTTACATCGACAGAATAAATACCTGGTGATATTTTTTTGGGCAATGGAATATCCAAAGATTCAAATCCATATTTTAATATAGAATCCTTTTCTATTATACCCACACATAGTTTTTTAAATTCTTTATTATTTATTAAAAATATCATCTCAGTATTTTCGAAGCTCGTGTGTAAGTCATTAATTACCCATAAATCAAGATTTAATTTTTTGCCCGCAAAATATTTTTTTTGTCTGACTTTAACCGAAACATATACCGGCTGGAAAGTCTGCTGCAAAGCGTAATATCCTTTTTTCTTAGTGAAATAATAATCTACAACAGACCAGGTAATTGAAGGCCAGCAATCGATCATCATAAATTGAAATACACCGTTAATTGCATCGAATTTCTTTCGTCTATAAAAATCAATGGCTGTTTTAATTACATCTGCCTGATAATTCTGAGAGTTTTCAACAAACTGGCTTATATTATTACCCCTTTCCACATTGGCTATATGGAAAGTCTGTTCATATTGAAAATTATGATATTTCCATTTTACCCAATCAGGCGGATTTATTTCTTTATCAGTAAACATTTTCTTCATCGACTCCACAACCGGCAAAGCTTGTGCCCCAAATTCTGTAACTATCGGACCCATATGAGTCGCAGCGTAATGTTCTTTATCGCCCCAATACCACCCGTCGTATGGGTGTTCCTCATAATTAGATGCCAACCTTACAATTCTCGAATTATCCTTCCGAAGTACCTCGTCATATAGAAAAGGATCTAAAGTTTTTATCTGATCACCCGGTTCATTATGGCAGCACCATATTACGATTGCAGGATGGTTTATATTTTGTTTAACCATATCGCCAATCTGTTTTATGGCATTTTCAAGGAACTCATTTGATTCATCGTAAGTCCACTGCAAAGCGAAATCCTGCCATACCATTATTCCTTTTCTATCGCATTCGGCATAATATTCTTCTCTGTTTACATGCGCATGCATTCTAACTATATTTAAATTCGCTGCCCTTAAAAGAGCAACTTGTTTTGCTATTTTTTTATTTGTAAGGTCACTTAAAAACTGTGTGGGGATAATATTACTACCTCGTAAAAAAAGTCTTTTATTATTGAGATAGAATATTTGATTTTTATCCAGTTTAACCTCTCGTATCCCATAATCCGTAGTATATTCAGTAAAGAACTCGGATTGAATTGATAGTTTATACATATTAGGTTTTCCCAAATCCCAAGACCACCACAATTCCGGATCAGTTATATTAAAACATAATTTAACATTACCGCAGCCCGCAGAAAAAATGGACTTTTTTGATAAAGAAGTTTTTTCCCCCGATGGAGAAACCAACTCAAAACAGATTTCAATCATTCGTGCATTATCGAAAATATTGGAATGATTAAAATCAATCAGAATTTTTGCGACATTTTTTTCAAAATCAATATTAGAATTAATTCTTACAGAATTTAATATACATTGGTCAGCGAACAATAATGTAATATCATTCCAAATACCGCCAGTATTCTTATCCTGCCCATGTTCATAACTCCAGCCACCCGGACGGCAATCGTGATGATTAAAGATACCTTTAATCAGCTTCTTTTTTAACGGCCATACTTTTTCCGGTTCTTCAAATGGGGACGTAACTTTAACCACAATTAGATTTTCATTTAATTTTAATTTATCACTTACGTCGAACCAGAATGATTGAAAATATCCTTCATGCATTCCAATAAATAATCCGTTAACCCAAACGGAACAGTAATAATCTACACCACCGAAAAACAGACGTTTAATTTTTTTCTTGTAGTGCGTATTTGTAAGATAAATTTTTTTTACAAACCAAACAGACCCGTGAAAATTGTTTAATCCAGCCAATTGCCAGTTATTCGGCAGACTCATAGCCGGCTTAGATTTATAATCGGATAGATCCTTTTCCAAATCTTCATATTCGAAAACATTTTCAGCATCTTCAATATATTTCCAGGATCCATTTAAAGATTTTCTATCCATATTTACTCGTAATATATTTTTAATGATGCCGGGAATTCTTTAATTCTAATTTCATCAGAGTGGAAATTGTTCAAATCTCTGCCATTTACTTCTACCCTCTCAGGAATTTTATTTTCATTAAAATTTTTTATTACAATCCCTCCTTCAGGCAGTTTTACAGAACCATATATCCGAACATCATAGAAGTGAGGATTCTTATTAATAGAATAAGAAATATTTCCATAGTAAGTAGGTAGGTTTTTGAGAAACATTCCTTTCGGTGAATCAATCCATTCTTTATAAAGTCCCGCCCCTAAAACAAGAGAAGAATCATATTCATTTTCATAGATAAACATCGTTCGAACTGAATTAATAAAATCGCTTCCGACCCATGTATGGGGCATATCACCAATAAAATCAGGTTGACGATAATTTTTCCATACTACTTCTGCCCAATGATTCCATCCTGGTGGGCGCTGATCATTCATAAAGAAGTTTATCTGTTCATGCGCTTTTTTTATTTCATTCATAATTATATAAGAACCAATTGTTCTAACTTCGTAAGGTGTGTAATTTATCCATTGAGTATCTAGATTTTTTCTGCTAATACTAAATTCAAAATATTTATCGAATGTGTTTTTTAGAAGATCCTCAGGCAAGTTATTGAGTTCGTTGCATGGATAAATTGCTATTGTTGTTGATGTCGCGTCGAAATCACCAAGTTCAGCGCATCCTGGAATATAATCGATGCCTTTATATTTTACGGCAAGATTGATTGAATTATATAAGTTGATTTTAAATTGATCCCGTAATTTTTTAAATTTTTCAGTAGTGTACTCATCGTTAAGAATTTCACCTATTTCAACTGCATCTTTTAATCCCTTCATACACCAAAAATCGTCCCAATAAGAATGCATCGGTTTAGATGAGTAACCCTCGTGACTAATGGATTCAGGTAATAGTCCGAATAATGATTTAATGCTGTCAGTACCATTTTTATAATGATCGGTCATTCGAAGCGAGGTAAGATATTTGATATGGTCAACAGCTTTAATCACATTAGAGAACCGGGATTTTAAAAATGTTGTATCCTGAGTGTAATTAAAATATTGTTTTATCAAATAAATCAGTTGCCCATGACTATCATGTTCCGGGACCGGGTCCGGTCCGCGCCTATCAACAACGCAGGGAACTGCCCCGTTTTCAAATTGATAAGGTGAATACCACTCAATAAAATCCTTAACTTCTTTTATTATGCCATTTTTTAACAATGCCGAAGATGTTAATGCGCCGTCTCTTATCCATGACCTGTCATAAGATCGTGAACCAGGTTGAATGCCATTATTATCTCTATTAATTAATATATAAGCCAAATTTGATTTTATTGTATTTACAATTTTATCCGCTGATGAAGGAAGTCCATATTCAATATGATTCAGTTTATCCTTCCATATTTTTTTTGTGGTTTCAAATTGTTCCTCAACTAATTTCCTTTCGATACTGTAATTTTCAATTTTATAGAACGGAATAGCGAGATTTATTATTTTTTTTTCGCCAGGTTCAAGAGAATATGAATATTTAAATGCAGCCGATAGAAATCCGGTTTTATCGAAAATTTCTTTTTCGGTGGGGAGCTTATCTTCAGATAAATAGTTTATCACATCTCCATTATCGTGGGATGTTGCCCCGAATCCGTCAGGCATCTCGATTGCATATATATATTTGTCGTCATTTACACTGCATTTACTATCCTTATAATTAATAGATTTAATTTTACTCACTCCACCTACTAAATTTAAAAACTGATAATATGGATTCACCTGAAATGGTCTTATCGCCAGATAAACATTTCCTTTTTTGTTATCCGCCGATTGGTTCTTAAGAATATATGTTAAAAATAACACGGAGTTTTTATTCGCTACACCATTGGAAAACGCAGTAGTTGAAAAAGAGAGTCCATCAGTATCCCACACAACTGTAGGTATGGGCAGATAATTATCCTCAAGCAATTGAGAAGAGCTTTGATTGTTCCATGTAATTAAATTCCCATCCATAGAGAGAAATGGCTCAATCGAAAATCCCCCTTTATCAATCTCAACCATACCGTCTTCGTTAATAAGGGCTTCTTTAACGTCATTGTTCATTCCCACAACTGTCCAATATGAGGCTTCTTCATTCATATAACGCGGAAAATATCCGCGGGGATATTCTTTCGCTATGTTTATAAAAAACCGATTATTATCAGTTGAATATTCCGCTGGAAAAACTAATAGTTCATTAATAGCAAAACGGCTCAGCGAATCAACCGGTTTCGACAATTCTATTTTAATAAATGATGCTTCCAATTCATGCAAAGGTATATAACTTGAGTAGCTCGAGTTTTTTAATCCGGAATATATTTCCTCCCATTGTTTAAAGTTATCGGAAGTATATATGCTGAATTTTCCAGCATACTGATTGGCCATCCAATCAATTTTTAATCCGCCAATTTCCCTAATTCCACCCAAATCAATAATTATTTCGGCGTTATCACTTTTACCACTCGACCAGTACGTGGATGTATCATAATCATGTAAGAGGTTTATATCTGAAGAATTTAGATTCGAAAAAAACACCGGGGCAATTGGATTAAGATTATTATCGGGCAGCACTGTATATTCCAACTCATCAATGTAAACGGTTCCTTTGCCGCCATTATATGAAGCAATTATAAATTCAATTTTTTCTACACTTTGTAAACTTTTATTTTCAGCCGGTCCCCAAGCAAAAGAAATGTGTTTTTTTTTAATATTTATTTTTTCCCACTCATTAGGGAATTCGAAATTCATTTTATTAACCCACCATACGTTATCCCCGCGCTTATCAATGAGTTTAAATTCGAAATTATTGTTTACAGATTGTCCTTTAACAAAGAATGAGAATTTATAATTTGAGACTAACTCTATAGGAATTGTTTTTTGTATCCCTCCATATCCAGTACCATTTGTAAATTCATAGTCAATTCTTATAGATTTTCCCTTAACGCCATCGGCGTGCGATAATATAATTTTTACTCCTTCAGAAGAAATTATATCCCAACCCGTAAAAGATTCAAAATTATCTATAATATTATTCTGAGCGGACAAATTTCTGGAAAGAAGACATAAAATTCCGAAGAATAAAATATTTTTTAGCGCTCTCATCAAAACGCTCTCTAATTCAATTATTATAATTGTTTATTAAAATTTAATTTTTGCAATCCTTTTTGAACTATAGGATCTTTCATAAAATATTTCCAAACAAAACCGCTTAAATAATTTTCAATCATTATTACAATCGGGCCCTGATCCAAACCCAAATAATCTCCATCGTACCATTCGGCGGTTGGATTAAAAGCATCTTTAAACCCGTATTTACCCCATATTCCTTTTGAGCCGTATTTATTCTTCATATTGATGAGAGTTGGAATGCATATTTCGGGCGCGAAAGGAATTGAAGCTCCTGAGGCTGTGGGAGCAATTGTGCCATCATCGAAAGTTGAATCAGGCCCCGAAGTGCCTCTTGCAGCATAACCCCAAAATTTATAACCGTTGAAATTATATTTCTCAGTAGGTCCGTCGCAGGCCGAAAGTCCCCAGGTTAATGAATCGTATCCTTTCCAGTTATTAGGATTTTCAATAGCATATTGCCGCTGTACGTAGGTTGCCCGTCTGGAATTTTCGAAATAATCTATCCCTTTCATTTTCATATATTCATCAAATTGTCCTTTAGCGTCGAAATACAACATTGAATATTGATGGATAAACATAGCTGGAAAAACTACATGACTTTTGCCTTCATACGGTTCACGCCATTGGTAAAATTTCAACCATGTTTTATATCCTTCAACCGCTTTAGGCATATCCATTCCAGCTGCAATTATGTAAAGAAATAACGCTTCGGTATATCCCCACCAGCCCAGTTCGTTGAATCCGTCTTCTTTGTGCCATCCAAGCGAAATAGTATTGGGATATTTGGTAGAGTTCTTTAAAGTGAACCAATCCCATTCTACTCTATCCAATATTTTTTTTGATAAGTCACGAATTTTTTTCTCATTATCACTATCACCGCCGTAATACTGACGCGCGAAAATAATTCCACAAAAAAGAAGTCCGGAATCAATTGAAGACAATTCACAATCCCATTCGCGCTTTCCAGTTTTTATATCAAGGAAGTGATAATAGAATCCTTTGTATCCTGTTGCGAATTTGTTTTCACTCTGCTCCGAATTCCAAAAAAAAGATAGAAGAGCCAAAGTAAGTTCTTCTGCGCGTTCTCTTGTAATCCAGCCTTTTTCAACTCCTATTGCCCAAATAGGAAGCGCAAAACCAACAGCGGCGATAGTTGCGGGGGATTCGTCTGTGTTCCTGTCTTTCACCAACCCGTTTTCAGGATTTATTTCGTTTATAAAGTAGAGAAATGTTTTGTACTGCAGTGTATCTAAAAATTCTTTTTGAGAGTTTGTTAAAAAGAATTCTTCATTATTTTCGTTAATATTATTTTTAATTTCATTGCTATGCAATGTTATAACAGGGAGAACAAATATTAAAATGAATATTAAATATTTTTTTATTTTCATTTGTAACCCACACTTATTGTTAATCGATGTGCACCGTCAAGTCTGCCGTAATCAGCCCAGGCATAATCAAATCTTACATTTAAAGAATTATATAATTCTGATTTTATTCCCCCTCCGACAACTAGTCCACCTTCACGGTCCGCAAGTAAAAAGTTACGATAGCCCGCACGTACTGAGAGAAGATTAATCAGGTTAATTTCAGTACCCACATTAATACTTTCGTTATTATCATTCGGATGCACGGCGTCAGCAGAAAAAAGTATATTATATGAATCGTCAAATTTATAGACGTATGTTACTCCAGCCCTGAATACAGTTGGTAATGAATAAGTCTCCACTCTTAGTTCAGCCGGAAGACGATCGTTATCACCATATTTATCAGGATCGAAATCATAATTTATATATAAATCTCTTCCACTAAATGAGGCATTTGTTCCAAAGTTTGAAACACTTGCGCCTATGGTAAAATCCCCTTCCATCAACTGATATTGTACTCCGAAGTTCATACCGAATGCGTTTAGATCGCTGTGCCAGATCGATTCATTTATATAATTCAATTGAAGACCAACCGAAACTCGGTCAGTTAGCATAATTCCATACCCAATGCCCAGAAGAAAATTAGTAACAGAATATTTTTCTCCCGTACCCATTGGTTTTTCAACAGTGCGTACGTCAATTTCACCCGAATTTAATGAGGTTAGAACCAAAGATACTGTTCCGAGTCCTTCAAAATTAACAGCGGCTATAGTATAATTATAGTCAATGTCAGCAAGCCATTTGTTATAAGTAAATTGAATATCTGTTCCTTTTAACCATCCTAAACTTGCCGGATTGTAATAAGCCAGAGATGCTTCTCCCGCTTGTGATACCCCAGCGTTGCCTATACCCACTCCTCTTGAACTCGGTTCGATTTTTAGAAATTGTCCGATAGTGGTTCCTGTTTTACTCTGACCAAAACTGGCAGATGGATTAAATATCATCAACGACATGCATAAAAGAAAAGTATTAATATTTTTTTTCGATAGAAATTTTGGAATAAATGAACGAAGTAGTAATTCATTAGTATCTTTAAAAAATATTTTTATCTTTTTTAATAAATCATTGTTTATCATTTTAATCACCCACTAAGGTTACTTAATGATTGCAAATTTGCCGGTAAATTTTCCTGTCGTTCCGCCGTCTACATGATAGATATATAAACCCGGGGCAACCTCCAGTTGATCTTTATTCCTTAAATCCCAGGACACGGTTCCATCAGTGATAAATCCCTCATGTCTCAATTGTTGAACCAATTCACCATTTATTGTATAGATTCTTATCTCTGCGTTAAGGGGTATATTTCTAAATTCAATTTTTCTTTCTCCTCTTCCTGAAACTGCAAATCTTTGAGGTTCGAAACTTGCTGAACCTACGTATGGATTCGGGACTACGAAAGGTTTTGAATCAAATTCTTCTTTCGACAGTTTTTCATCCAAAATTTGAGCGGTAGTTCTAAAAGTGAATTTATCAGATTTAGAATAAGGAACTTTTAACATCAATTTGAACAAATCCCCGTCGGCAGGAGGTATTAAAGCGGTTGAACCCATACCAGTAGTGTCTATATCTATTCTCCACACAGGCCTGGTTTTTGTCGGATTGGTTGGATCTATTGATAGTATTTCCAGATAGTCTCCAATTTCACTGAGGACACCGGTATTTTTAACGTTCCTGAATCTGAAATCCATTTGAATATCGCCTAATGTAGATTTAGCAATAATTTTAAACTTTGTAGGCTTAGCCGGCAAACCAATTGCGGCGATAGAAGTATCCTGAGTTACTGAGGAATACTGAATGTATATATTTTCCGGATAACCAACTCGCCTCAAAGAAACAGGAAGTCCAACCGAATATCTCACACGATATTTTACATTAGTTTTGCTTCCGGACACAAAACCTGTGTTCACTGAATCTATTTCCATTGTTTTAACGGTTTTAATTACTGGAATTAAACCCAAACCAACGGATCCTTTACCTTCACCGTCAAAATCCCGACCGAAACTGAAAATCGTATCATTTTCCGTGACATCCACAAGTCTGTAAAAAGAGGCGTGGACACTATCGTCAGGATGAGTGAATGAAATTTCAAAAAGATGATTATCGGGCACAAGTTTTGAATTTAGAACACCTACTGATGTTTCACCGTAACCATTGCCTTCTGAATGAACAACATCAAAGACTTTTGCAGGGACATAACCGGGCACAGGGGGATTTGCGGTAACTTCAACCACATTTTTTGGAAGAATTGTACCGCCACGCAATGTTTGACTAACTGATATAGCGCTCTCCGATGGATATATTTCTATTGAATCTTCACCGGTATCATAAGAAGTTACGGCATAAAAATATTTCTGTCCGTTCACAACAGTTCTATCAGTAAATGTATGCGATAGACCGGTATCTTCTCCGAGAAAATATGCTACACCCTCTACAGTAGTTCTTGAAAATCCTTCGATATCATCTATTAAATCAAACTGAGCTATCGGTTTCCCATTGCCAAGAGGGCCTGTACCGGTACCAGTGAAAATAACCTGTGGATCCAAAAAGGATGGATCAGTACTTCTATAAATTCTGTATCCTTCAAAATCATTTTTATTTGTAACAGGATCGTAAGCTCTTTCGGCAGCGTCATCCCATGTTAAAGTTATAAAACCGTCCCCTGTAAAAGCTTCTAATTTAGGTGTTGGAGGAGGAACTGCAAATTGATAATTTGCTTTATAAATTTGAAGAACAACTTTTGTGGAATTACGCAATTCGCGCAAGTCTTTCCCATATCCCAAAGCCAGGCTAAATCTTTCCGTCTTTCCAGTATTCAGAATAAACGGACCTGAGGCGAATAAAAAACCTATATTATAGTTTAATGCCAAGGGTTTGTCGAATGTACTGTCTGGATTTGTAAAAATATTAAATAATCTTTTTGGCCATTGTTTCCCGTCATCAAAAAATACAATTTGGTCGACCTTTGTATCTGAGTTACCAACTCCTGCACGAATACGATTCAATTTGAATCCCGTCAAACCGATTTGATCTGATTCATCTATATCGGTCTTATCAAAATTAGTTTCGCCATTAGTGGGTTTGCCGTCATTCTCACCGGTGTCAAAAGTTCCGAAAATACCATCAGCACCCGTATCATGAAATTCCGCCATCCAATCCAAATCTTCATCACCGGTCCACCAAGAACCTAATATATAAGCGGGACGTTTTTCAAGAGGGCCCCAAAACGTTTCGAATCTTGTCAGATCATAATTGGATTGGATATAACTTTTAATTGCTTCCTGTCCGATTATTTGATTACCGGCACCACCATCACGTTTTTCATCAAACATTCCGTCATCATCATTATCCAAATTGTCAAACGGATTACCCGGGGTTTCTAAATATGAATAACCGAGATAACCAGTGGTTCCTCTAAATCCATTACCATTTTTATCCCATGTATAGACAAGATTTAATCCTGCCTCTTTATCAAAAAAAGCGTTGTCATCGTCCGATTCCGGGATACCGTCGATACCAATAGCTGAGCCGCCAACACCGGAATCCATATACAATCCAAAAATTACATTGTTGTTATACATAGTTGTACTTTCGTTGGCAATATCGTAATGAAAAAATATTACGTAACCCGATTGCGGATTAGCCCATTGAAAACCACGCTGTTCAACTTTTAAACCAAGTCCTCGACGTGTTTTATCACGCGAATCGGGAAAATAATTCCATGCATCGTAATAATTATCATCGTATACAACAAAACTTTCCTGATCAGCTTTAGGCAATTTACCAAAATAACCGTTCCACCATCCTTTCCAACCGGGGTCATCCAAATCATTTCTTTTGTCAATCCATTCATCCGGCCAGGTTCGCGAATCGTTGCTCATAGCAGCAGATCGTCCTTTATTTATATCAGGATTTGTTTGGAAATAACCCGGTCGTGGTTCAAATCGCATAGTTTTATTTGTAATTGGACTTGTCCCCTGGCGTTCTCTATACCCAGTAAGCATAATGTAAGCATCTTTTCCGTTTTCCTGGATCACTTTAGAAAGTACAAATGGAGTTGTTCCATCGCTGTAATTTTCACCCGAACCTTTTGGAACTTCCACAGAGTGAAAAATACTTACGTCTACATTTAGCGGATCAGAAGGATAATCACCCACCATACCGAAATTATAAAACAGAGTTCTTATTTTATTTGCATCGTGAGTCCCTTCTCTTTCCATATCAATTCTACCACGATCTTCAGCAGGAATTAATGGAAGATGATTTTGTCCGGAGCTGTAATCGACCATTACAATCATAAAAAACAAAAAAAAGATTGTATTTACTCTACATTTATGCACAAAAGATTTATTAGTTTTCATTATTAATTACTCCCAAAAGAAATACCTATTTCTATTCTGCGAGGTTCATAGAATCTGGATGGATCGCTTAAAAGAGATCTTGATGCTTCCGGTGTTAAAGTGTAATCTGGACTGCCGGTATTAGAGAATACAAATCCGTTAACAAAATTTTGATTTAAAAGATTTATTACTCTCGCAAATAGACTGACGCGTAAAAAACCAAAATTAAAATATTTTTCTCCTCTTAAATCCAGAAGAAAGAAATCGGATTTACGTCCCGAGTTCGTTTCCTGATCGGCACCAAAACCGGTCCCGATTTCGGGTGTGTATGGTCTTCCGCTTCCATATCGCAAAATAGCGCTTACTGAAAAATTATTGTTTTCAGAATACAACACCGTTGCATTTAGAGTATTTCTCTGATCCCAATCGAATGCCATAGTACGCGGACGCGAGTCTTTACCAGAGGCTGCGCGGTTTGCTGTTTCCCGCGGATCACTGGAATTCCCCTGCGCATACTGAAGTGTGTAATCCAAAGAAGTAGAAATCGGTCCGAAGTTTTTGCCGGTTAAAGCAACTGTAAAACCGTACACGCTTCCAAAATCTACATTTGTAAACCGAGCATAATCAGCCGCGGTATATGTGCTTACAAATTCTACGCCCAGTAGATCCCTGATATCTTTATAAAAAAATGAAACTTCAGCTCCAAATTTATTTCCCAATGCCTGCTTATATCCCGCCTCATATTGAATAGTAAATTCAGGATTCAGATTCGGGTTTCCCATTACTCCGTAACTTATTCCTCCAGCTTGCAGTTCATCAAGAATTGAATAATCTGCGTTACTGTATAGAAGACCTAATCCGGGCAGCTGATAAAAATGACCATAAGAAAAATAAACTGAAGAAAAACTTGTTAAAGGAAAACTTAATCCCAGCCTCGGCGCAAGCGCAATTTTTATGGAAGATTTTACAGGTATTGACTCGGGAGCGCCTGTAATTGAGTTAGCCGGATTTTGTAAATCACTCGGTATTTCAGCGGCCGGATCAAAGTATTCGAATCTTAATCCCGCCCGAACTATCAGATCTCCCAGTTCAACTCTATCTTGTATATAAGTCGCTATTTGAAAAGGATAATAAGTTTGAATACCAGGAACACGAGGGATGTTTTCTCGCGGCTGCAGAATTTCCACACCGTCCACATTAGTTGAAACCAGAAATCCGGGACTTCCAAAAACTATTTTTGAGTATTGACTCTCAAATCCGGCTTCAAGAAAATGAATCCGGGTAAACTGCCATGTAAAATCCCACTTTGCAATTAATGTGTTTGTTTGCTGTTTAAATCTACCAAGATCTACACCTTGCACAATGGCGCCGTCTTCATAATTTGCGTCCGATTTTGGTTGACCCGCCTCAAGATATCTCGTGTCGTATAAATTTTCATATTTATAATCAATGTAATTAAAATAATTTTGACGGAAATTAAGCCTATAGAACATTTCATTGGAAAGAGTATGCGTTAAAGAAAACCCGTGAGATACTGATTCTGTATTGTTATCTTTAATTCCATCGGGGTTCAATCTGTAACTGTGGTTGTAGAATGATCTTTCAGAAAAATTAGCCGTTGCCTGGTAGCTTAATTCAAGTGAAGAAATTGACTTGTTCGTCACCTTTACCTGACCGCTCCATTCTTTTGAAGTGCTCAGTGGAATAAGTTTATTATCACCGGTAGGGTTAAATATTTTATTTTCAAAATCGCTAGAATCAGTTGGAGAAAATCTTCTAGTTCCAAACAAGTATCCGTCATTTATATATCTTCTTCCGCTTCCGAAAAATGTAGTCTGCGGCAGGCCAACTGGACCACTAATAGTAAATTGATAGTTCTGTATCTGCAAAGGTCTATAGGTGTCAGTGTTCGGATAACGTTTAGCATCGGTTGTGTAAAAATCACCTGTAAACAATTCACCGGAATATTCAAATTTATCTGAACCGCTTCTGAGCACTGCATTTACTACGCCAGACATAGCCTGTCCATATTTGGCGTCAAAGGTTCCACTTATAATTTGTACTTCTTCAATAATTGATTTGTCTAGTTGGAGTGTGGAAGAATTATTATAGGGATTGTTAACAGTAACTCCGTCTACCTGATATTGAACTTCGCCAATTCTTCCGCCTCTGAAGTGTCCGTCAACAACTCCGGCTTGTAAATTTACAATTTCATTTAAATTTTGAAGCGGCAGATTTTTAATATCTTCCTTATTTACCGAAACTACTGAACTCGTTTGATTAAACTCAACAATAGGTTTCTGGGCTACTACAGTAACCTCTTCACCAAGAACAGTCTGTGAACTTAACACAACATCCAATTTAGTTGTCTGATCGGGCGATACCCGCACGTTCTCAATTATTTTGGATTGATATCCGATATACTGAAAACGAACTGTGTAAATCCCAGCCCTGATATTTATAATTGAGTAGTAACCATCAAAATCGGATGCTGCACCTTGAGTAGTTTTGTCAATTGTAATGTTAGTCGAAAAAAGAGCTTCTCCGTTTTCATCTACAACACGTCCAGATAATTTACCTGATGTTTGGGCATAAATATTTTCATTTAATCCGAAGACCAGAAAAATTAATAACAGATATGCAAAAAAAACTAAAGCCCGCTTTCTAACAGCATTCATAATTTTTACCCCTGCTGGAAAAATTATAAAAAAAGGAGAGATGCGATCGCACCTCTCCAATAATTCTTATTTTAACAGCATCATTTTACCGGTTTTACTATAAAGGGTTTTTCCTGAAGAAGAATTTGTAAAAGATACCTGATAAAAATAATTGCCAGACGCAAAATTCGAAGCGTTGAAATTAAATTCGTGCACACCAGCAGTTAAACCGGGAAAGTCGTTGAGAAACACTCTTTGACCAAGAATGTTAAATATATTGATACTAACATTTCCGGCTTCAGGAATGGCAAATTTAATTTTCGTTGAAGGATTGAAAGGATTTGGATAATTACCTATCAAACTAAATGCATCAGGAATAATATTAGATGTTTCGTCCTCAATTCCCACAACTAATTTAGTAGGGCTAAGGAATGCCCAAGGAGTAGCTGGTCCGCCGCCGTGTTCACGGAACCACCATGTGCGCGTTCCATAATTCGCAAGAGCATCGTCAAAAGAATCGCCATCAGCAAGCATTGCACCCATGAATAGAATCCTATCACCAAGATTCCCCGGATAACCCACCATATTAAGATCAATTTTTAACTCAAAGGTATAACCTTCATCAATATCGTCATTTTTATTAACAGTAGAAGCGCCTAATAACTTCATAGCGTATTCCGCAGCTCCGGCATCGATCATTGAAGGTAATTGATCATTAGCTTTCGGTGTACCGTCTTCACCATAATTCATTCTCAGATAACTAAAATTCAGAAAATGATCGTCGTTCATTGAGGCTCTGTCACCTATAATAAAGGCGAAACCATCAATGTCATCGAATGATTCTTTTCCCTGAACAAGCTGATCAGATACTTTTCCCGATACATATAAATAATTGTCTTTATAAAACATTTTTATAGTTGCATGCGAGGGGTCAATAACCGGTGGTTTTGGATTTCCGTTTAACTCCGGTTGAAACTGACCGCTTACATAAGGGCCCACACCGGGATAGCTGTTTCTAATATTTACATCATCCCAGGCAATTTCAAACGAATAAGCCCCTTCCCAAACCGTTTCATTTGGTAAACCATCTATTACAGGCGCAGCATAATTAGCCCCGTTAGGAATAATTATATCGGGAACAATTTCAGGTAATGTTTCAGTATTTATTGTTACATCAGGGCTCACCATTACCCTACCAGTATTGTTAGCCGCTGCATTGCCCCAAGGACTCTGCCAGTGTGTTCGCATCGACGTTACTTTTTCAGGTTTACCGCTGAACACCCAATCCTGATCCCATATACTTAAATTAAGCATTATAGTCTCACCCGACGGATTCGAAAAATTATAACCCAACATACTCATGTCTATCCGCATTTCAACTACCCAGTCTATATCGGGTGTCGTATCATCATTCGATTTGCCTCTTACTACCGTCTTCGCGTCCCAGGCCGCTTTTTGTTCGGCTGTTCTTACATTTACAGCTCCCCAATCTCCGGCAAATCTTCCGCTTGTATTTCCACTTATAAAATACGGCTCTCCGCCTGGTAATACTGTTTCTGGACTCTGTGTGCCTGCTGACCAGAAAGTATAGAAAAACTCTCCCGGCAATGCCATGCCATTTGTCAGTGTCGTTTTATCTTTTATCGACATCAATATACCATCCCATCTCGCCCAATCCTGTGTACCGCCTACGGATGAGTCCGGCATAGTAAATCCAAGATATAAATACTTCCCTTCAACAAGAAATTTTACTGTAGCGTTTGTCGGATCGTAAATAGCGTCCTCCTGAAACTCCGCTCTCCATCCGCTTGTTGGCAAGCCTGAGGTTTCGCCGTATACTATTTTTAATTCCTCAGCTTTATCCCAGGCTGGTTCTGTTAAATTTCCATCCAATGTTAGTGTGCCTGCTGCAGTTGTGCGAGCCCATATAACATC